>Ga0123354_10004363_pt1 | contig 20028 bp, 12 predicted proteins | sample TergutLab28metaG_2_FD_97872 | JGI IMG/M metagenome (GOLD analysis project Ga0123354, IMG submission 97872) | Labiotermes labralis P4 segment gut microbial communities from Petit-Saut dam, French Guiana - Lab288 P4 | ecosystem: Host-associated > Arthropoda: Insects > Digestive system > Gut ...
TAATTGTGGTGACAGGACAAGAAAAGTTGTGAGGAGTGCATCGGGGGAGGGACGAGAGGTGCGGGGGGGGGGAGGGGAAATTTCAGTGTGAATCACCGAAAAGAGAATGCCGAATATAGGTCCGGGGGGCAGGGTGTGAACAGGGGAGATGTGAAGTGGGGAACTGTGAATGGATCCACCACACCGCAACAAAACTAAACTTACACAGAGGCAACACTGCCTACGAGCCCAAACTCCACACCATGAAAGCTCTGGCCGTATTTAGAGGTAATGAACCACGTATTCTACACCTCGGTTCTACATACAGACGTGTAGTCAGCTTTACCTTGCGGTTGCTTCACCTCCATAGACAGAGCACCTGGTACCCGGTAGGTGAGAGGTAATTGTGTGCTGCAGATCTGAATTAGACATAGTGGCGGTGATAAAACTGCTTACAACGGCTCGGGATCAAAAGCGGGAAATTCGTACGTAGCTTTTCACTGCAATGACCTGAATATTCTTAGGCCCATAGCTGGCATATTTTCTCGTTCTTATGTCTGTAACATGGCCCTAATTTAACCCTTTAGTTCCTACAGCGTGAGCGTTAAGCACCACAGATTCTACACCAAGAAAGAGACGAAAAGTTATGTTCAGTACCTACCGTTTTACTGCAGAATATATAGGCGTAACTACAGCTTTCCGGCTATCCAAACTTCGCTGCTAACCTGCAGTCAAAGTAGGGAACGTTTCAATACATAATTCCCTTCGTCCACTGCTGCTCCATCAAAGCTTGAATTGTGTATTTCTAGTTTAAACTTCATGTTCCAGTGTTCTGTTGTAGACTAGCGGAAGTTCGAAGCTGAAGAAATAAGTTGGTGTTCAGGACGTCTTATTCTAAATAACGCTTCGAGGGCGAGGTATCCTGACTGAGGCTTTTGGTGTGTTCCCATTGCCGGGAAGATGTTCTAATTAGCCACGTCTGATTACTTCTGCATTCCATCCAGTTCTGGCCCGTTGCGGTCTCGATGTTTCAATTTAGAAGTCTCTTTGGTGGGCGATCTGGGTTCCTTTTTTTTTCATGACGATTCATATTTCATAACAATCTGCGTGAGTCTGAATCTGTCTATTCTACTAATAGTTTATATCCATTTTTGCAAGCAGTTACTTATCTTTCCAAAAACTGGCTCTATTTTATGTTCCCTTATTTATTATGCAATCAAAGAGCATATATTTTGCGGGTTATCTAATAAATTTGCCTGTGTTGCCGTGATTCAGGACTTGCATTTTTTTTAGTGTCCAGGTTTCGCTGCCTAAGAGTAGGGTTGGTATTAATTTTTTTTTACCGAAAACTCTATAATTCTATTATATATAATCTGAGTTATTGAAATTTTCGTTAAATACTCAAATATTTATCAACCACTGCACATATATAAATTTATAAAATTTACACATTAAATCATTAAAAATGCTCCGACATGTTTCGGTCCTAGGACCATCATCAGGGAGCTGTATCGTCCTTGCAAAAGTTACACTACTAAAAGTCACATTAATTTCACTATTCCAGTTGGGAATTATGGTAGGATTCCGTGTTGTGTTGTGTTGTGTTGTGAAGAGTGCCCTGTTAAGGATGTGCGTTCGCACATCCGTAACAGGGCACATGCTGCCACAATACCCAACTGGAATAGTGAAATTAATGTGACTTTTAATAGTGAAACTTTAGCAAGGACGATATAGTTCCCTGATGATGGTCCTAGGACCGAAACATGTCGGAGCGTTTTTAATGTTTTAATGTGTAAACTTTGTAAATTTATATAAGTGCAGTGGTTGGTAAAATAATTGAGTGACTTGACAACATGCACGGTATAACAACGAAAATTTCGTTAAATACTTATAAACAATATACTTCGTATGAATTTAATCGGAATGTTGACACATTAAAATTTCGTTTTTTTTCAAGACGAGCGCCATTTTGTCATTTTACCCATCATAGAGTGATAATTTCTTACTGACGTTTCGGGACAACATATCGGTCTCATCTTCAAGGTTCGAGCAGTCGAAGATGATGGGGCCGATACGTTGTCCCGAAACGTCCGTAATAAATTTCCGTTGTGCGCTGCGTAAACTTCCAAAAGAGCATAGATCTCATTCTCACGCCGGAGAAAGCCTAAAATTCACTTGTTTCATTAGGATATTACTTTGTTACATATTTATGGCACCTTTCCAAATCCAAAAATCCACTAGCCCATCCTTATAGCCTCTATCACAATGTACTTCGATGTTCTTCTAAGTCCGAATCATTGCAGACACATTTTATATATATATGAAAGGCAATTAGATTTTTACATTTTTTCTGTAGTTACGCACATTTTAATCATGTGAAGAATGAACATAATATCAGTGCTCTATTTTCCTACTTATGAATGCAGCTTTACTATCTGTCTTTAAATCCTTCATCACGTAACAGGAACTAAACTAAACGTTAACTTAGAGCCGATTTTTGTTGTGACTTTTCCTTTGCATGAAGCATAAAGCCAATGTTATTGTGACTCGGTTCTAGACACACGTTTATGATAATGGAGTGGGATTGTGAATGAGGCAGGAGAGGTTGCAAAACGCAGCCTACTTAAGCGCAGAACTCTGAAAGCTTTACGAGTCCTGAAACGCAATTAACGTTCGCTATATGCACAGAGAGCCGTACTCAAGAAGCCCGTACTGAGGTATGATTAAGCCGATAGAGAATCCCATTCTATGAGCCGCCTATATGTCTTAAGAGACAGCAGTCTTGCAAAGTCTTCCTACCAGTGCCCCGGCAAGCTCAAACTGTGTTGCTCAAGGCATTCAGTCTACTTACCGTCTGAGATCGGCACCACAACTTTACATGTGCAGAATGGAGGGTATAAGTTTCTTGTTTTTGAACCACTAAACTAAAGAGGGTTGAGTAATCAGCTTCACGCTATGGCCGTTTTACCTTTCAAGAAGGGGCCTCTGGAACCCATTCGCGACGGCGCCGGTCACAGTCATCCTAGAAGCAATGGCGAAGAGAAACCATTTCTGCTGCCGGAAATTAAAGTCTGTCGTGACATAACTTTCGTATTAAACCGCACTATCCTGCAAGGCAATCGATAAAAAGTTAGCCGACTCACTGCACGCCGCATCCAAACGTCACATATGAGTGATGGATACAAGTAGGTGGTCAGTCTGATGGTCGAAACAGTTTTAGGTATATCGTCTTCAGTATTTGTGTCGTAAAGGCCTTAAGATAAGTTAACACAGATCTGGATATATTGCACGATAAAGATTCAAGCAATTGGTCTTCGAACTCTCAGCGCGGAAGCCTGGGTTCATTATCTGGCCAGTAAATATGGGATGTGAGTTGGACCCATCGACACTGCGACAGGCATTACTGTCAGTATTTCGGTTTTGCACCGTCATTGTCACTCCACCAGTGCGTAATACTCATTTATTTGTATACCACCTCCACCGTATAACCTTGGTAATTGAGAGGATCGTTAAATAACACCCTTAAATGGATAGAAATGTAGGGTAGGTAAAGGTTGATACGAGAGGGGATTAATCCGAAGGATAACATTTCTCGGATTTTTAGGAAATTCAATAGGAGAGTGTGAAGTGTAAGTGTAGGTTGCAGACATTCAACAAGATACGACAGTATGCAGATATTTATTTACTGCTAAATTATTCTACATGTTTCGGGCGTCCATCGCTCCATCACCAGGAGTACATAAAACTGCAGTTGCAGCCAATGGTACAGACCATACAATCTGGGAAGCGAGCTTCTTCAAACGTGACCAAATAAATTTGGTCACGTTTGAAGAAGCCTGATCTGTACCAGAGGCTACAACTGTAGTTGTATGTACTTCTGGTGATGGGAGCGATGGATGCCCGAAACATGTAGAATAGTTTAGCAGTAAATAAATACCTGCATACTGTTGCATCTTGTTGGATTTCTTCAACCTAGAATTACGATGCACGGAACCACAAACATAAAACAGTGTAAATGTTTTTGAGATGACGTTTACAATCCTTGGGACTGCATACATTTCGGGGAATTTAGTGAATGGCTGAGAAACATTAGTGTCTCGAAAGGGACTAATCTGCTAATAAATTACTCAACTGTGCAGGAATCCTTTCCACGATACATAACGGAAATCATTGTTCAAATAAGACTGTGGTTTGCAACCTGTAGATCGCGAACAATGATAGGGAGCCATTTCAACTAAATATCTGGCAACATTCTCGGTGAAAATTGTTTAAAAAATAAAACCGCCAGTTTTGATTAAATTTGTTACTTTTATGGCTACATACCATGTTACACGTACCTGTTAAGCTAAGCGTTTTAATCTGCATGTTGTATTATGAAGGCCATTTTCAATCGCAAAACTTGGTGTCGTAAAAAACAGTCGGCTGATATTTCGATAGAGTGTACACAGAACATTTTATGATGTAATAAAAATACCGTTAACACAGTCATTTTATCCGTTGAGTACATAAAACATTATATTGGAACACTAGGACCATACAACATTGTTCTTGAAAAGCCGATAGTTGCTCAGCTAGTCAAGATATCCCCCTCCCCTCATTTGACACACAGCTTTAGGCGGGTTCGCAAAATTACAAAAAGCGATTATTATCTTTTTCATGTCTGTCCTGTCCGTCCGTCCCTCTGTCCACATGGAACAATTCGGCTCTCACTGAACGGATTTTCATGAAATACAATATTTGAGGATTTTTCGAAAAAAAGTGTTGATGGAGTTAAAATTTAATTAAAATTTGGCAAGAATAACGAGTATTTTACATGGAGGCCAATATACATTTATGAATATATCTCGCTCATTTCTTCTTGGAAGCAGAAATGTTTCAGACAAAAGTTGTAGAGAAAATCAAAACACACATTTTGTGTTCAATAACCTTTTCCGAAAATCTGTCGTTTGTAAGAGAGAGTGGAAAAATATTTTAGAGTCGGACAGTCCACATATGACAATATGGCGCATGAATATTACATGCTGGATAAGTAAGGCTACAAACATGCACTTGTAATGTTTAATATTTATTGCTTTTTTACAGCAACATTTGTAACACGAAAGCGCCACAATGTTACTTTAAACGCCCATTGCCTCTCATGGTACTACCCTTTGAATAAGAGTCCACAACTGGTCCCATATTCTTAATATGAAGAAGTTCAATCCAGCTTACAAAATCACATTAGACTTTAAGATCAATTTTAACACTAGTCACGCATTAAAAGCCCTACCAAGTATCATCGACTTTTCAGATTTCTTACCAATTTTAAGGTCCCAATTAAGTTAAGTATACTGAAAAGCACTTGCGGTCAGAGAATGAATTCAGAACGTTCTCAAAAGGTCCTAATCCGCATACCTCGCTCTTCCTGGCTACATACGTAACATTTCCGACGGTATCAGCATTGCGAATAGAACTCAGAATTAAGAATTCCACGGTGATTAATTACAACACTTTGCTGCACACCCATATGTATAGGCAAACCATACATACAGGGAAAGCAACTGCCTGCGTGCTGCAAACAAACATGTTTTAATTACAACGATAATTGTAAAACAACAAACACTATTTGGGGTAACAAAGTTTTGTGCTCGTTTGTTTTGTGAAATACTGAAATAACTTGGCTGAAGGTATTGAAACGGAAATTGTATAGTCATTATGGACCTCAGTTACTCTTTTGTTTTTAATTTTGTAAAGCTATTAACTGTTCAAAATTCTGATCACCTCTCACAACATCGGTTTTTTCTTCGTAATGTAATGTATTTTTTATGTACGCATGCAAAGTACTGTGAGCAGATGACCGACAACACAGAGCGAAGGCAAACCATCGAGTTTAAAATGTTACATTAACAACGGAGATTACATTAAAAACGAGTGGAAATATGTAATTCGGCTCGGAGTCAACATATTTCCAAATTCATTGCAATTTCATGTAACTCGTTGCCATTCAGTTTTGTTTATTTATAGATAATGTAAATCCTGTTGCTGAACATTTTTGTATTTAACCACGTTATTGGGTCTGTTAAGGTCAGAGACTGTAATCTAGAAACAATTATCGTTCTGGAATTGGTTGAACGACTTCCCCTGTTTAACACTTTGTGGCCTGATAGAACTTCTCAACTTTCACACAAAGTAATATTTAAATTCTTATATATATATATGCCGATACTAGTATACTATACTATACTAGTATAATATATATATATATTATATTAATAATCCGAAGTTCAACCCAGAACCTCTCCGTCAATCAAAAAAAAAATACCACCCTTGGTAGGACTCCTCTGGGCGAGGGATCTTCTCTTCGCCGAGACCTCTACCTGACAACACACAACACTCACAAGACAGACATCCATGCTCACGGCGGGATTACAACCGGGAATCCCAGCAAGTGAGCGGCTGTAGACAGCCACCTGAGACTCAGCAGCCACTAGTATATATATATATATGCCGATACTAGTGGCCGCAGAGTCTCAGGTGTCTGTCTACAGCCGCTCGTTTGCTGGGATTCCCGGTTGTAATCCCGCCGCGAGCATGAGTGTTTGTCTCTTTTGAGTGTGTGTGTTATCAGGTAGAGGTCTCGGCGACGAGCCGATCCCTCGTCCAGAGGAGTCCTACCAGGTGTGGTATTTTTTCTGATTGACGGAGAGGTTCTGGGTTGAACTTCGGATTACTGAATATTATAATGTGCTAAACACTGAACGAGTTGGGTAGAGCAGAAATAATTCTTGATATAATGTTCGTGTAACTAACAGTTGTCACAGAACTTTCCCAAGTCGCTGCTTCTCTCGTTTTATTTTCATATCAGAATATTAACTGCACAGCCGCATGGGGGGGGGGGGCATGGAAGAAAATTCTGGGCACAGAAATTGCTGATTCAACAAATTTCGTGGATTAGGAAAAAGCATCCCTATCCTTCGTTCGTCGTCTGCGTAACTTGTGTCGACTCCAGCAACCCCGTCCTCCATCAGTATCAGTAACTGTCCTCCTCGGAAATGTACGCTAATATAAAACTTAGAAGAGTCAATAACAAGGCATTTCGATAAGGATTAATAAAACTTTATATTCTTATTGCATAGTTCGTTAGCTTTAATGTGTCTTTTACTGCTGTCATTGCTGTTCCTATATGTTTCTGTGTAGAATTCATTTCATGAGTTCAGATTCTGCATAAGAAGTACCCTTAGAGGTACGCTGGTTGCCATGTATGGAGCTATTACTTCGTAAGCAATATGTGTATGTTTGTATTCTGTGAGCGGCCGCCATCTTGGTACTTTTATTAGACAAAAATATCTAAAGTCGAAGATTTTTTTGTATTACCTGTTACTCTACAGAATTCAAGACCCTTAAAGTAATTGTTCTCCCATCTAAGAATTTCGCGCATTCACCATGTTGTGGTCACTGATCGTTGGAAATTGAAGTTTCTTACAGTGACACAACTTTCACCTTTCCTTAAAAGTTTGTATAGTGGTTTAAGTTGAATATCAGATACATATATGGACGCACACAACATATTCTTATCTTAAATCTACTTCTTCTTTAATTTTAAGAAAGAAAGGGGACTAAAAATTGATCTTAAGGAGGTGGTTTAATTGCTAAAGAAAGAATCTTCTCTTATTGTTTCCCTACTGAGTCACTGAATTTCCTAACGCCAAGTGTTTAGTAATTAAATTACATAGCTATTTAGCTCAAAGAAATTGTGATATCTTCATTAGACGAAAATTTACACCTTATGTCTTGTGTATGAATGTTGTTTGGTGGGAAATGTACCGACAGCTGAAATTGGTGTCTGTTAAGCCGACAGGCTGTTAAATGCATTTATTGTTATGAGGTTTCTTAAAACCCACAACTTAAAGTTTAAACCTTAGGAAGGTCTGTAAATAGAAGTACCCGATTTGGAAATTATTTCAGTTTCAGGCATGCATCAGTTGGTCTTCCCCATTCGTTCCGGAAGTTGTCAGGCTCTCAACTTCTTATCGTACTGGAGCTCGCCCAGAGACCATTCCATAGACTCTTACAACAAATTATGTAAAGATTTCTTTCTAATTCTCTCAAATTCCTTCTGTAAATTCCGGATATCTTACGGAGATCAAAGCTAATGTGGCGGCTCTTAATTCATAATTACCGTGGCATTAAGTGTAATTAAAATTAATTATAATTGAAACTATTTCGATTAACTTCGTAAGAATTTAATGCCTACTGTCATTTGTTTCAGAATAATGTACAAGCCTAGGCTTATAGGCCTTTATTTTGTTATAATCGTTTAAGAGCTGACACATATCGCTACGTGGTGGACAATCCGGGGTTCGAATCCCAGTAATTGTAAGATATTTTTTCCATATCCGTCCACATCGGCCCTGGGGCCCACGCAGCTTCTTGTGCGTTGGGTGCTGGGAATCTGTCCCCAAGCGGAAAGGATTTGAGGTGTGGCGTTGACTACCCATCCCATCTCGCACTGAGGTTTAGGATGGTAGACCTGTAATAATCCCCATTTTTGCCTCCTATGGCATGTTATGGGATTATCTTCATAGACACATTTATCCTTATTTAGCCGTTTCAAGCAACGCAAGTACAGTTCTCGCAATGCACACAGAGAGAGAGAGAGAGAGAGATTTTGTTAAAAGTGTTATTTTTGTTATGAGTATATAGAGTTCGCTGTGTTGGCCGTGGATAATTAAATATGCATCAGTAACTAAAAAATGTCGTGTGTAGACCGTCAGCCACAAAGTTCAGTAAGTCAAGGATGTCACAAATGATGTGAGCAGTTCCTGATGACACTGGGCTGTCCATCTAGAAGTTATTTTTCTGTTAGAAATGTGAATCCGTAACTGTACTTGCGTAAATTCAACTTGGGATCTGTCATACGAGTTCTCTTCGGTCTAAATTCTGAGCACTTGTTGGATGAGAACGTGTGAAAAGACTGATACGGGGATTTTAAAACCACGGACAAATGAATGCGTTTTTTCGCCATGTGCCAGAGAACCGAATTCAACTGAAATCGTACATGGGCATCTCAAAAATAACTTCAGGCTATTTACAGTAAATTTTTATCCTTTCAGTACATGAAAGGATTTGCGTAGTGCGCGATAAGTTCAGGTAAAATTAATAATACCAAAATACAATACTGTTAGCTGGAATTTTGTGTAGCGCATTATTTTTTTAGCCTTTTACAAAAGTCGTTGTCGTATTTGACATTCTTTGCTTCAGTAAAATTTATTTCCAACACCATTCCCATATTTATTTTGTGCATTCGTTCCATGAATAGGATTATAAAGAACCGTAATTGTACCTTTGCATTAATCCCATCATAAGGCGATTAGTCAGTGGGAAGGCTATGAACAGCACTACAGATGTTTCACACGTACATAGCAGATAAATAAACGCTCTAGGATCATTGAACATTTTCACAGCAGAAGGGGTATGGCCCCATCCCTGTGTGACACACTGAATATTCTTCTTCCGTGTGGAATTTCCGCCCTTAAGTGCAGCATGAGAACCTCGTTAGGGCCATTAAATAGGGAAGTGCGAGCCATTTTGAAATCCCTGCAGTGTTATGAAAAGAATTTACAGGTTTAATTTGGAAATCCTGTACGCAGCGGTCGCTTTGTTTCGCGAAGGAACACTGCATGCAAATGCTACAGTAATCTGTATAAAAGTGGCCTTCATGAAAACTGAATTCTGCTGTTTTTTTTAATTTTGTGTATTTTATTGTCTCGTGCGCTCTCTAAAATTTCATAAATCGTGATTTTCTGCAAGGACCATTCGAGGCACACTTTCACATTTTTTCTCCTTCATTGTAAAGACACACACTGTTATTTGGTGGAGGTCATTGTTAAGAAAATTAGGTATACAAAAGTGTTGTTTCCTGCAAAAACCTGGGGTCAGTAGGCCTATTCGTAGTCTTGTGCATAGTTAAATCAACTAACAAAACGCTTCACCATTTACAACGAGGCTGTCGGGGGCTCAAAATCCATAAATTTAGCGCTTTCTAACATTTTTGACCTGTAATTGGGAGGACCCAGGGTACTGCATCGAGCGAGACACCGACTAGCCTCGCAATTCGTAATTCTCGTCAAAAGTTTCTACGTATTTAATGAAAACTGTTGTTGCATAGAATATGCAGTTCCGAAGAACAAGTCTTACGTAGGTACCCGAATGTAAAAGAATATCCGCAAAAGATTAATCACTTTCGTAAGCACCAAGTGTTTTTTATGAAGGTTACAGCAGTGTAAGAGTATGCACGCTTATATTGTACCTTGTATATGTTCTGCATTGGCCTGATGATGGCTGTTTTACGGCCAAAACATGTAGCCCTGATGTAATTGATATTTCATCAATGCGTTGATATACATGTGTTGTGTTTTAGATGGTAAAATACATATATTTACTTTTCCTATTACATGTAATAATCGAAATGTTATGGTCGCACATCATATATCCTCTTATTCAGTGACAAAATATAATCGCAATGGTGACTATGAAACTATCTCTACGTAAATATTGACTCTTAAGGCCATTATTCAAAATATAACAAATTCTTATTTAATAGGCTTTATTCGTAAGATCTCTGATTTTGGTTTCAGCACTTGTATTGTAATTGAAGTGCATTACCATTGAGAGTTGTAATCGTGTCAATAATTGATTAGCGTCAAATTCCCCATTGGCCTTCGCACTGGTGTATGGAACAAGCCATTTGCATAGGCTACATGCATGTACAACCGACATCGGAATAGAGCTAAAAGAGGGCCTGGAATTAGCCCTAGGTTGTCATCATAACGCACACAACTAAACCAAATTTACAGATCAAATATGCGCATAAATGGAACATGGTTATGTAAAATCTGTGAATGTTAAAAGGGCGTGACATTGTAATTTCAAAATTTTCTGTGGTTTGCGGAAAAGTCTTATAAATTACGTAAAAACCCTTTGCTTCATCATTCGTCACAGTTTGATGCTACTGGATAAAATATCTGAGTTGGCTCATCATATCTGTAAATTTTTCGGAGCACGTAAAATGTTTGAGTCATGCGTTTTTCTTTCACAGTACACAGTCAAGTCCTTCGTCAAATGGGCACTTCTTGCCAACGGTGTAAGTTGGCTGAAGCAGTAACGTTTGCAAATTTTACTCGCAAGGTCCCCAATCTTAATCGCGGCCAAAACACGACACTTTCTAGTGGCAATACTCAGATCTTCGAGGCAAATGTCGAAATAATAAACTTAAAATTGTGCAGAGTGATTCATAAATAAAGACAGCCAAACATTTAGCTACATCTTATGTTTATTGGACCGTGCGTCATCTTGATAATTGAATAAAGAGATACCAAATTTATGTCACTTGCTTTATTATTTCATTATGTAATGCTCAACATGTTTCGGATGTATTAACATCCGAAACATGTTGAGCATTAGATAATGAATAAAAAAGCAAGTGTCATCAAGTTGGTCTCTCTCTATTCAACTATTTAGCTACATATCACGAACCAATCATCTCGTCCACCTTCTGTCCCATTCGTTTTCATTTGGTTGCATCTGTTTCATTTTGACTCCGCTTTCTTCTGTAGCATTATTACTTTTCCCTTACTTTCCATTTAATTTAGTCGCCTTTGATAAACTTCTTTTACATTCGGTTGCCTCCTTATTTTCTCCTTGCTTGATCTTTTGTTGTCTGTATTTCTCCCTCCCACCGTTTTCAGAAGCAACATTTATCTTTGTCGGTTTCTATTTGAGTAGATCGTTTTGGGTTACTCTTTTTCCTTCTCTTTTTTTATCTGATTATTTGACTATAATTCCACCTGCCTCCCTTTTACGTATAGAAGAAAGTCTGTTTCTTCAAGTCGTTAATGTTGTACAGGGGAATGAACGATGGTGATTGTGAGAATAATACGAAGCACACATACACTATGTGGACAGAATGCGTCCTTTAGATGTTTGGTGCATATTAAAAGTAGTGGTACCTGTGGTTACGACTGTGGAACAATGTTTAACGTGGTCTTTGTCAGCCCAGCAATTTCATTTCTCTGCCCTTTCTACTCGTGCTCCATGTAATGAAATGATGTAGAATTGAATGCATGTGGTCATATTTCTTTGGAATAGGTTCAGCTCCAGACCAATTCAAAGCTACCAAAAGAACCATTTTCAGCTGCTATAAAACTACACTAATCCATTCAATAAGAACAAAGGAAAGGAAGCTAATAGAAGAACTGTATGTTTATCCGGTAGAACCCAACAGTCAGATGGGGACTAGAAGGAAATATAGTCTGTATGCAAGTTCAGGTTAGACACACGGACGACAGACGAACGGATGCAAACGACAAAAATAATGACTTGACTATGTGAAGCTTAGTCCTTCTTGAATATCTAACAGTTATTCAGCTGTCATGTAATTACCCACACTGTGTGGAATCCTGAGTTCATTATGGTGTTCACAAAAGCCAACCCCTGTGTCCGGTGAGTATACAGCGCAAAAAAATGTTTACGTTTGTTTACATGCGAAATAATTGGGTTTTGACTAAATCAGATATGCTGATTACGTGACCGTAATGACGTTCTAACGTGCCCAGTGTTTTTGTTAGCCTGTATCATTCTTTGCTTGCATGAAGTAGATACTGCTTACGAAACTTACGACATTAGTGCGATGTAAGTGAGAATAAAGCCTATTCACTAATATATTAAAATATAATACAATATAATATAATTAGTCTGTACTTGCCAGTTATATCTGCATTCACTAAGCGATACTTGCCGTATTATAACCCTTCAAAGTCCAGTGATTTCTGTACATACCACCCGTCTTAACATTCAAAGTTGGTACGTTCTGTCCACACAGAACATTTGTGCATTTGTATGGCACTCAGAATAAACCGCGATTTTCTTTTCCATCTGAAGTATTAACTGACTGGTTTTATAACCTAAACCGACGTTTACTGCGCAGTACGAACTGAATCTTAAAATTTCAGGTTTATTGCCTTTTTTTGGGCTGTGCCATGCCCAGGCTGTTATTCACCGGCCTCTCACTGCGGAGGTCCAGGTTCGATCCAAGGTCAACCCATGCGAGATTTGTAGTGGACAAAACGACGATGGGACACGTGTCATTCTGAGTCGCTATTGATTCCGTCAGTGCTCCACACACACACACACACACACATCTCTTTCCACACGCTGCTCTTACTGGAAGGACAAGCGGGCGAGACATGAGAAGTGTTCGGAAAACAAAGCTCTTTCGGCAGTCGGGGAGCTTTGGATAGAAAGTACTTCCATTTGTTTTTCAAAGGCTTAAAGTAGGAAAGAGTAATTTTTGTTATAATATTCTCATTACGGGGTGGAACACTTTTTTTATACAGTATTGAAATAACACTGCGAGCCGTGATAGCAGTCAGCATTGTGACTAGGATACAGGAGGGTCGATGCGAAATTCGATTTTCGGGTGGGACAAAATATGTTTGTTATCATCTCTAAAACCTACCGACCGACTCCAAGGCCTACCCAATCCCCTACCGAATGCGTACCGTCCGTTCTTTCCCCAGGGGAAATCGATCGGTGGTTGAAATTTACCACTCATATTCATCCAGTGCCGAGACTAAGAATGAGTGGAGTTATACCTCTACTTCCAATCTATGACTTCACTGCGTGCACAGGTACAAGTTTACGCTTACCGCTTAAATAAATCTTTTGGAATGATTATCTTAGTTTGGTTGACCTATGAAAGCAACACTACGAACATCTACTGGCTGCAGTGCCATAAGTTAGTCAGTGTAGATTCATCATGAAACTTGATGGTCAGTTGTCGTCTTTACCACCGTGCATAATAGATCACGATGCACGGCCCTCTGAATGTCAAACAGATCAGTAACTGTTGTGTCGCAATATTTATTCTTTAATTTCTTTTAACGGATAAAATTCAAGTAATGAACCAAGGATCCTCTACGTGCCTGTTGTTCCAACTCCAGGTGTTCCATAATTACTTTTTTATTTCTATTGTAGTGAGGCAACATGCTGGACTTATATTGTGTTTTAACAAAAAAATCCTCCATTATTATTTAACATACGGCTGTGTTGTTACAGATTCATGGATGAAGGCAGACACAGCATTAGACAAATTTTACAATTTCAAGCAGCACAAAGAAAATTCATGCAGACAAAAGCTATGCATTCATAACATGCCTAAACATCTCATCAATACCAGACAGTCGTGTCTTTGGACACATAGACCTGCGTACATTGTTTCTGAAATGTAGTTCAAAGTGACGGAACTTCATTGTCACCAGTAATTGTAATTCCGAACATAAAACAGGAAACGCACAGCACATATAGAATGCAGGATTTTCGACTGAGTTGGTACAGTCTACTAGCACATATCATGAATTAGAGCCAAACAATACATTCATACACCACGTTTCCTAAACTCGTTTTAATGTTATACTGTTAGGTATACACAACAGTTCCTTCTTGTAAAACTTACGGAATAGAATTTTTTGCGTAATATTTCTCTCTTCCCTATGTGTGCTGCATTTGTTGCCCACCACATCATTCTAATGACATTAATAAAGAGTAGCTACATTATAAATGACCTCATAACATTTTCTCCGTCCTGCCATTATATCCTTCTTAAATCCAAACATTCTTCTCAGCATTATTTCTCAAAAATGTTCAAACGGTGTTCTTTCGCTAGAATTTATGGCCCAGTTTCACACCGTAGGTTCACAATAATAGTTTCCTGTACTTTGGTCTTTAGGTTTCTACGTTGGAAAACGAAAGATGAAATTTTTCTACCATATAGTAAACAACATTTCTCATATCTGACGTTCTCTTAACTTCTTTGTGAATGTCACACCAATATTTTTATGTCCCAAATATTTGGCGCGTACAGCCGTCGGTACCGACGCGCTTTAATCCTCCACCCCCCAAATATTTGGACATCGGTATTGGATCACCCTTCAACAAAATGAATGCCAGGGCACAAAATGCTCTGGGACGACGAGATAACATAGACTGCTCCTGTCTTTCGGAGTGTTGAAGACTGGTAACATTCATGACTGGCGTGTAAACAACACGGAAATTACAGTCGTGTTAAAACAAGGTGATTAATGTGTTACATCGTTATTAGTCTCTCTGCAACGGCTTTAATCAAAGTGTCCATGCAACCGGACGCAGAGTGGTTTCGATACAATTATTGCGACCCGTTTCCTTCGTGTTTTCATTGCTACTAACGTGAATTGTGTCCCAAATTTCTCAAATAACTGTTTTTGTAGGAAGGAAGTGTTCCCCGCGGTAGCCTGCTCTTTGTATTTCCATTCCCGAAGACTTTTCAATTATTCATCCCACCACCCCTCCCCTAGTTTGCGTATATTTTCTGCCATTCTTTCTGCTTTGAAAATACGTGACTTAGAAATCTCATCACAATTCATAATACATGGGATTTTCCATATTACAGGAGCCGGTTGTTTCCCTGCATACATACGTACGTTCATACATACATGCGTACATACACACATACATAAAACATACACACATACATACATACCTAAATACATACATACACACATACGTGTGTAAATAGTACATACATGCGTACATACATACATACATGCGTACATACATACATGAATAATTTCACACACATACATACGTAATACACACATGCATACTTACATACATACATACATACGTACATTCGTACATAAATGCGTGCATACATACGTACATATACACATACATACATACGTACAAACGTACATACGTACGTACATACCTAAATACATACATACATACCTAAATACATACATACATACATAAATACATACATACATACCTAAATACATACATACATACATAAATACGTGTGTAAATAGTACATACATGCGTACATGCATACATACATGCGTACATACATACGTGCATACTTTCACACACATACATACGTAATACACACATGCATACTTACATACATACATACGTACATAAACACGTACATACACACATACATACATACATACATACATACATACACACACACATACATACATACATCTACATTGGATTCTTTTTATAACTTCGTACCGTATGATCTGATTAGTTACTGATCAGTGCAGGTTCCAAGATTTTATATTTATTCCAGCGGCACAGTATGTGAAGAAAATACTAACGTGTTTCGAGTCGATCATTGTCATACTATTAGTGGAACTTTTCCATTGTGGACAAGCTGCTGGAGAGGTCGCATATTTCCTGGTGCTATGATGTTAAGATGATGAGCTCAAAATGGGTAGAAATAGAGGCATTTTGCGCGGTTGAAAGAGAAGCTGAATATATGTATTTTGGTCATAAAGAAGCCATTGTGAAAAACGACATAGATGAGGGGTATATGTTGAAATCTTTTGAAGAAGGGTGAGAGTAAACTGGATTAATGCAGCTGCGGATAGGGACCTGTTGTGTTTAAGGCACAAGAGAACACGTGATGAGCCTGAAATGTTATAAAATTTTGTAATTTCTTATATCTCCGAATCGCTAGAAGAAAGAACAAATTGTCAGTGAAGACTGTAAGTGTAAGTAAGTCGTCTGGAAACGTATATTGTTTGGACATATAATATGAAAGATCTATAAAACTAAAACTTGTATTTTGACGTTCAGGTGACCGTGCATCGTTATAATTTCTTATAATAAAACCGACCATATGCACTAGTTTCTCAAATTTATTTTTGTAATAAAACTTTACATGTTTCGGACATTTCCTCTGTCCACCATCAGGAGTTTTTCAATTTACACACAGCAATGGTATATGTATGACATATACCATTGCTGTGTGTAAAGTGAAAAACCCCTGGTGATGGACAGAGGAAATGTCCGAAACCTGTAGAATTTTATTCCAAAAATAAATTTGAGTAATTAGTGCATCTAGTTGGTTTTCTTATAAGAAAAAACATGTATGTCAAGTATCAAATAAACACCGAAATATACACTCATGGTTTATTAAATCACCACTCTGTTTACTCTATACATATATTTCATGAATTTTTACTTATGTACAGCCCATATCAATCGCTTCTAGAAGACAAAATTTAATACTTTATTTCGTTCTGTCTGTAAACGATCCTATTTTGGTCTACACACCCTCACAATAGTCCTCAAGTTTCATGTGTTTTGAAACGAGTACGCTGGCTCAACATTTAAGGCTTTTGATTCGAATGTACTGGGCGCAGGGACAAAGGCCGTCCTGAGGAGAACTTTGGTCGTTCAACTAATGCCTTATGTAACAGCACCTTAAAATGGGGTAAAATCACTCATTCTGTACTTTCGGGGCCACCCTTTATCACCATTTTACGACAGCTGAAATCTGCATTATTTTACCATAATTATACCTTAAGCGTTTCTCAGGTGTTTTTATCCTTTCGAAATAATTTCGCTTTAACTTAAGACATTGTATTACTTTTGTCTTACATAATCTTCTTTCTGTCCTTAGCCATTTTTGTACATGTGTTTTTTTAGTCATTCACACAAGGCGTCTATCGCGTATGTCAAGCGTTACTGTTGACTGCTACAATTCGTCTAACATACTCCTCACAAAAGATGTAACAAAGTATTTTGTTCATGTCTCTTGCAGATTCGAAATATAGCATACGTTAGAAACTTAATCTCATGCGCAAAATTTCTTCCTCACTAAGAATAATAGATGGAACGTCTCTAATATGTCACTTGCGACATATTTTCTGCTGAAAGAGGGGTTGAAGGGATGGCTGGTCCTTTGTGTATGATAAATGTAGAAAACCGCCTTTTCAAATGAAATGAATTGTGCTCGAAAGAAGTTTCAAACATATGCATTGCATACAAACAAGAGTAAGTTTCTTCTAAAATTTCACTGTGTGCACATGAGATAATGCTGCTGTGGTGGCGATAGGACATTATTCATTTTGTGACAAGCGCAGTTTTGAGAGTTGACAGTTTTCCTATGTCTTGTGTTTATTTTGTAAAACGAATGAATATAAAATTCTCCCTATCCAAAATCTTGACGGATGGAGATTAAGACTGCAGTTCTTATGTACAGAAATCTTCAAACGTGTTACCGTTTAGTATCTTCAGTCCTATGTATTTCCTCATTTCCGCTCTCGCAAATTTGGCCTCGTATGGGTGGCCACATCAGAAAGAATGGCCCATAATTTACGTAAAGTTTTCTTAAATATTCACGATGTATAGTATTGTACGGCCGTGCCCTTGATAGAACAAATGACCTCTTTCGTCCTGTAATAAGGAATCCTGTCTCCAGTAAATGGGCAGTGTTGCTCTGACGCATAGACTTACTGTCTACGCAATCGCCTATTCTCAGACATTTTTCATAGACCATTCTCTCTTTCATTCGCTACGTAAAACGACCATATGCCATTGTTAGTTCAGACGTATGTACATCTGGTCGATTATCGATCGTGTATCGTAACTATTCAATTCTAATATTGTGCTTACTAACACACGGTCCTTTACTGGTCCAATGAATGCCAAATACAAGAAGGAATTTAGAGTCGCTAATGATATATGGCAGTCTATACTCATTTTCCAGTTTAGCTTTGCTTTAATGTGTTTCCTAATTGAATATAGTAACTCTTAATTATTTTTACATTGAATTGAATTTTGGTAGGTTTGAAATAAGTTTTGATGATATCGAAATTCAGACTGTATATGCAGCTATCTCCCCCTTCTTGTGGCACAAGAATGTGTGTGTGTGTGTGTGTGTGTGTGTGCGTGTGTGCGTGTGTGTGTGTGTGTGTGTGTGTGTGTATTTAAAATCCAGTTGTGAGTGTCCACATTTGCTGACAAACAGTACAACTCCTGACACACGCATTAGTTTATCAGTACAAATGTTGATGTTTTTCTATGTATATTAATATAAACTGGACGGAAATAAATGCATATGTTTAAGGTAGTTTTACATACCAAACTGCTTAATTTAGGTCTGTCTCAGAAAGTTAACTTCATACAAGAATACGAATAGCTAGGCATAATTAACAATTACTACTTCCATTAGGAAGTAACGGAGCAAAATTACCCGTGACCATGGTGATGTCTAACAAAGAAGGAATTCCATTTACCGACAAAAGTTTTGAAGTAGCTATGCAGATTTCAGCTAGATTCAATGCTGCTTATAGTAACCCTAATGAGGCTTTTGAGTTCTATATGCACCCACCTCTTTCCGAGAGGGTTTAGTGCTTATTTCTGGAGATTACTCTAACAGTATATTGGCAAGCTGTTTGCTACATAATAAAATTAAATACCTGACAATACCTAATATATAATTATTACCAAAATAGTTACCTTGGAATCAGTGACTGGGTGATTTTCTATAATAATAAGCAAAGAAAAATTTGTTGTTGTTCATGTGATAGTATTAAAATATGAATTGATATTTTGTATGTTACTAGGCATTTTGCCGAACATAAATTATGAGGTTATGAAGAAGAAATATGTTTTACGGTCCACATGAAAGTACTCAGCCGTAACCAAAGGTGCAGAATATGCTTGGCTCATACATTAAAATTGACAGTTCTGATTTGTAACAACCTACATATTGAGTGGATTTATTATCACCACTGTGTGTCACACCTTTAGGTTACATATAAAAAACCAACAGATATGAAACATAGTTGACAACGGACAGCTGACAAGGGGCTGTTTACCTTAGGGACTGGTCGCGGTGCTAGCAGATGCTCACAGTGCGTACCATCATGTTACGACATATCGGACAGGGCCTTAAAGTTGTTTGATGTAGTCAGCGACATAGCAGTCTTGTTGTGGAATGTCTTATGTAATGTGTATTTTGAATTTTATTAAAGTATAACCAACTAATTGCATCAATATGTGATTCTAAAATCTTATTTACACATTAAAACACGTCACTTGGTTAAAATACTTCCAACAACTCCTACATGTTTCAGTCTGTCAAGACCATCTTCAGGGAGTTTTGTTTTGCCTTATTTTGAAGTTGCTAATGCTTCTATGCTTAATATATATGGTACTGCAGCAGCATGTCTGTAATCA
>Ga0123354_10004364_pt1 | contig 20027 bp, 16 predicted proteins | sample TergutLab28metaG_2_FD_97872 | JGI IMG/M metagenome (GOLD analysis project Ga0123354, IMG submission 97872) | Labiotermes labralis P4 segment gut microbial communities from Petit-Saut dam, French Guiana - Lab288 P4 | ecosystem: Host-associated > Arthropoda: Insects > Digestive system > Gut ...
ACTCAGCCTCGTGAGCCTCGTGAGGTCAATTGAGGAGCTACTTGAATGAAAAAAGTAGCGGCTCCAGGTCTAGAAAACAGAGATTAACGGATGTGGGGACCCGTTGCGCTGACCACGTGACACACCTCTATCCGCAAAAGTTGGCACTAACTTCGTCGACCGGCGGCGGCCGCTCTGTCGGTATAGTTCGCGTGCGGACTGAGGCCACGGAGTTTTTCCTATGCCGTAGCCATCACCATAACATGATATATTTCCAATTTGTATGTTTAATTGGTGACCATACTTTGGGGAGTGTGTCATCATCATCATCTCATACTTTATTCAAGTTAACTGATTTGTCATAATTGTGAAATTGAAGTTATTATTGCTTACATGCACACATGTGGACACAGCAGAATCCTGTCCTGAGTAACCTGAATATGAATGTTGTATACTTCTGATTGAAAGGTTAACTGAAAATTCGGTAATAAGCCCATTAAAACTGTCATATTGCATAAGAGGAAACACACATAGTAAATGGTCTTAATAGTGGGTGCACTGTTCCTTTTTTATGTGCATTGTAAGATTTCAAATTACCAAGTGAGAAGAATGGCAAGAATGCATAAGGAGGGCCCTTTTATGCCCCAGTGTCAGTACCCAAATTTATAGCTTTTTTAAAACTGGAATGATTTTTTTTTTTCACCCCAATGAATATTAAGATCATAGTCTTCCAGGATGTAGAGCCTTGTTGTACTGTAGATACACATCAGTGTTCTGCAGAAACACGCACCTTCGTGTGATATTTGTGGTCCCCACAGCTCATTCAGATTCAGGTCTTCTTGAATGTTATGCTTTGTGAGTAATAACATGTTGAAGGAGCATAGTGTTTACACCTTGACGGCCAAGGAGTCCAAAAGGAACTGCTTGCACAGTGGCGCAGTGTCACATTGTAGAAGTCACACATCTTGATATGCCACCCTATTCAGGTTACGGTGAACTTTTTCAGGTCTTGATGTCCATTATTCATGATTGTTTATGATTGAGTGCCATCAGTAGAAGCAGGAGAATGCCTGCAATTACGTTACAGTATTGTTACTCGTTTTCACTGTTTGAACCTTGCTATGTGTAATTTGCATAATTGTCTGACATGTTGAAGCTTAGTTGTGGCTATGAAAGTTTTATATACTGAATTCTGTTTCATTAACTGTTCTGCGTTAGAGAATAATGTATAAATGCAGTGTGTACAGTTGTAATATTGTTGATTAAAGGGCTGTCTAATCTGGAATTATCAGGACTAGAAAAGATTCACTTCCATCGCAGTCTTGATGACTTCCCCGCCACCAGAGTGAACTGACCAATACATGATCTTTGTCAAGCATAACATAATAATAAAGGGCGTGTGTTGATTGAGGATTGCAGAATTGCATATTGCATAGGGCACTTAAATGTGTCAAATCATTTCACAGTGATGTCTGATTGCTGTTAATGCTTGACAGCTTTTTTGGATGAGTAAAACTGATGCTGCTAGCAACCAGTTTATATATATATATATATATAATATAATTATGTAATATATTATGTATAATTGTTAGAAAAATTCGTTAATGTGTTTTGACATGGAAAATGTGCTACAGCAGTGAAAAATTTAAGAATTTGGAATGAGAGTCATGTACATATATTGTTACCTTATGGTAATGAACATGAAAACATTTGCCTCCTTTATAGTGCCGTTGATTACTCGAAAACCATCTACACAACCAGATTTGTTTTGAAGCCATCTGACTGGAAGTGGGGTCTCATAATGCTGTAAATAACATACGCAATGTTAGACTGATTCTTTTCTTTTAGGTAAATTTGGGGCATGGATCTGCCCACTCACCACCATTGAGTCCCAAGGTTAAGAATGTGGGGAACCATATCTTCACTACCCCATATGGGATGGTGCTTAATCAACAAAGAGCGTCATATTCATTGTTTCTAGTCAGTAGACTGTATTAAGAAGTGTTATGATGTGATGTTCTTGCTTATGTTGCCATTACCTCATGTTCTTCATCTGCTTGTCATACAAATTATTGTATCTCACTGTGAGTGTTTTGTTTCAGGCCCTTGAGGGCTTCTTATTTGTGGTGAACACGACGGGCAAGGTGGAGTTTGTCACTGAGAATGTGTGCCAGTACATCAAATATACCAGGGAAGATCTCCTTGGCCAGAGTATTTACAATATCATCGACCACGGAGACCACGGACGGTTCAGTGCTAGCCTGCTACCCACGTCATTAGGTTAGCAGTAGGCCATGACAGTACATCATAACTAGCCTGATAAGTTGTTGGAACTGTAGCTACAGTGTGTGTCTTCTAATTGTTACTGCTGCACTGTTAAACACAATTGCAAGTTTCAGTTTTCCTTCATTAGACTTATATCAGTGTAGCAACCGTACTATTTTCGTGGCACATTATGGTTCTGTATTTTTTATTTTTTTTAAAAGTAGATTTATCTCTGTACAAAGCTGTGTTGCAGCACACAGTTGTTTACCCGGTTCTTGACTCCAGTGGCCTGGGTTTAGTCTTAGGTTAATTCAGGTGGATTAAAGAGCACTGGGACAGGTACAGGAGGCCTGTTTGGGGCATGGTATCAATGGACTCAGTCTTACGTCCATCCTTGGTAATAACAAAAAGAATAATTTTGAACAAATTTAGGTAGCATCATTCCATTGTGCCAGTTAGTGAGTAGCAATTTAAAGCCCACGCATACACAACGTTTGAACACTGCACGTTCTTTTACGTACTTTCTCACGACACGCGTAATTCAGTCGTATTCATCCATCATTAGGTAGAAAACATAAGTACGTGAATGGAAAAGTGTGCTGTGGAAGAGGCCCTTCCTTCACAGGTGGCCTGATAAAATATGTGGATTAGCTGTTATTCCCAAAAATTAGTAATACACACCTATAGTGTTCATTGAAATATCCAATTAGAATCCAAAAGTATAGTAGATTTGAGGAACAAAGTGGTTCCTACAGTGTGATATTTTTGGATATTAGTTGGAAATTTTATTGTGTTTATTATTCATTTATTGTTAATGATAGCTAATTTATGTATTTTATTAGACTAATTATGAAGGAGAAGCCTGTTCCACAGCGTAGATTTGCATTTATGTACTTATGTTTTGTACCTGATGATGGTCACGACACATATTGTAAGAAAGTAAGTAAATGAACATACAGTGTTCAGATATTGCGTTCGTGTGCATTTGAACCACTACTCGTAATTTTAAAGTTGGATATTGCAAGCCTGAAACTTAATTTTCCCTTTCATTTTGTGTTTAGGTTCTCTGATTACAGCTTCACTGTCATGGAATTAAGTCTGTCCTGTTATTGTGTTCTTTGGTGAAATGTTAAATTGAGTTGCTTTCTCCTGTGTCCATATGAATTTTTAGTAAATGTATTAGTAAAAATTACATTTTTTTCCTGATGTTCTTACATATCATAATGGAACTATTATTAGTGTGCAGTTATATATGCTTTCACATTAACTTCACTGACATGAGCTGGCAGTGACCTCTTATCAATTTTTTTAATGAAGTACACTCAGTGACTCGACTCATTCTGTTTTCTGAAGTTCATTCCATCTACTTAAATGAGGCTAGTTAGTCCTGTGTGTCTCTTCTTCCAAACTGTCTAACAGATAATTGGTTAGTTTAGTTCTTCTTATTCTTTAGAGATAACTTTTGGATACCTGATATTTATGTGAGTTATGTTTACATATTCAGTTTGTACCTCGCAGACAGCACACTGATTGACTGACTGTCTGTCTGTCTGTTGTAGTGAGGAGTCAGTAAAAACTGGTTAGTGGAGTACTATTTATAGGGGACATCATATGAAATACATAAATACCCTGTGTTGGCAAAATGCAGAGTTTTGTTCTAAATGTTTGTGATACAGTAAATTAACCACTGTGTTTTAAGTGTGTAGCAGTATTAGCTCTTAGGTGTAATGTGTGGAATGAATATATTGTTTTGGTAATGAGTTGGACGCACTGCAAAGGGTGAAGGCCTTGAGAAAATAGTTATTTTTGTTGAACGCCGATGTTAAGATTGGTGTAGAGGCAGATATTTGGTGTAAAAGTTGCAGATTATTTGTGTCTTGTGAGGTGAGGCAGCAAGGCATATATTAGATTTTATAAAGATTTAAGAAGTGCATACTTTTGCAGGCTGGAACACAGAATCACCCAGCAATAGTAGGAGCCGGAGATTCTGCTGTGGATTTAAGATCAAGCCTCCGGACAGTCAGGACGAGACTATGGAGGAAAAGCAGCAGAGAGTATACAAATATGAAACTATGCAGGTGTGTCTTATGTTATCTTGCCTTGATAGGAAGATTGGTAACATATCTGTTTACTGTACGCAACGTATAATCTCCAATATTCTTTCATTCGTGTGCAGATTCTGTTGCATTATTTTGTTGGATTGAATCATGTGGGAGATGGAACAGCCGCTGTTCTGTGATTTTGTGACAATATGTAATGTAGGAGTTGGGCCATGCCTTAGGTGATTGTGGTGGTGATAGTTTGATCACAAAGTGTGTTCCAGTATGAAATTAATTTGCTGCACATGTAGGGTTGCTGTCAATTTGTAGTTCATTATAGTTGAGCTCGATAGTGTGAACTGTCACAGTACTGAGCCCAAACTTGGAAGTGTGGTTAAAGCTGGTTTATTTGGCGCTGTAGAAACTGGAGAGCTGTTAGTCAGAAATGTATGGGGCCCATTAATTTCACTCTTCCATCTACTGGCAACACCTAGCTGGTGCCTGCTTTTATTGAGTGGGTGCGGTGTACAACGGTTGTTCTATTTTGCAGTGTGGGTGAGTGCTACTAAAACTAGGATGTGATGCAGTCGCATACTATAGGATCCCTCTTTGGTTTTGTCTGGAGAGGTTTTTTGTGTCTTAAACTGAGGAAAACCCTAAATGGGTGTTGTGCCACAAACAAACAAAAAATTACTGCTGTGGTTACAAGAATATTATATTTAGTGGAAATTTAAATCTAATGATGTTGCTTTCCAATCCATTTTATATATATGTTTTTGTGTTTATTTTATGGGAGACAGAAGAAGAAATTTAAAAGTAAACATAAACTGTGGTTCTGTGCAGAAGATGATGAATGTGTGACTGTGGCACAAACTGCAGTCACATGAGGTCTTCATGGGCTGTGACACTGTGTTTTTTGTGCAAGTGGTTTGGGGTATTTTGAAAGCAGTGTGATTTGGTGAAAAGTCTCCTCACCCAGGGGCTCAGCATTGTGTCCTAGCAGTAACACTACTGTGAGCATATCATTTTCCCCAAGTGTGGGGCCATGTTCTTACATGGCACTTCTTGGAGTTCATATCTTCAGAACATGCTAATTGAACTCATATGTATGTAGTGTTACATATTACCAGTGATAACAGGAATAAGGTTGTGACTAATGGATGTGGTTATAGAAGGTATAACTATAATTTTTCCTTTTTCCATATATGAGATTCATATTTTCAAAATCATGCATGTAGAATTCTGACAAATATTGACTTCTGATTACTGACACTGAAGGATATACATTAAAGAAAAAAGCCTTGAGAGCTGGGCCTAATGGATGTTTGACGGGAACGGTTGTGTCTGATATCGGAGACCCCCATCATGCATGATCTTCAACAAAACTGAGTTCTTGCTGATGTGCATATAACACACATTTCTTACCATGAGCTGCTCATATGTGCAGTGTTTTGTTATTAGTTAAAATACTGATGTGTTTGAGTTTTTGTATGAGGGCGGCATGCATGTGGCTGTGTAGCCACATGCATGCCGCCCTGATACAAAAACTTCAATAGGAAGACTCAATAACTTCATATAAAGGTACTGCTTACTCCCTGAGTATGATCCGAAAGGACTGAAACATATAGGAGTGTTTTAGTAAGAATTTAATGGACTAAACGTACGTATTTTAGCGTGTGTTTTATCTGTAAATAAATAGTGCAACAAGTTGGTGTTTGAAAACAGTGATATCTTTGCACAGTCACAAAAATGAAACTTATCGAGTGATGTTTTTCAGATCGCATCCACATTTTTAACATACCCAAGCGAGAAGGCAGATGGTGAGGGCATCACTTCAGAGTCAACAGAAGGCATTCGGTGCCTGATGTGTGTTGCACGGCGTATCCCTCCAAATGAGGAGTCATCTGGACTAGCACCTGAACTATTTATCACTAAACTGGACACCACTGGGAAGATAATTAGTATTGACACCAGTGGTGTGTCCTCTACATATTCACAATACTTGAACAGGGTAAAGTATGTTATTCTTACTGTGATACTGTCTTTTAAGTGTTGTGGAAGAGATGAGCGATATGTTGCAGAAAACATGCCAGAGAATTTCTCTGTTCTCTGGAGTTTCTCAGGAAAGCATTGTATATCATCATTTCCATACTGTTTCATTCCTGAGATGCCTAGAGAACTAAACTGTTACAGAAATTTCTGTTCTGTTTGTATAGTTGAAATTGTATTCATTATTTGGGATGCTGTAAGATGTGTGTGGGGTGATGTAGTAACTTCCTGTGGCTTGATGTGCCCTTTGTGTGTTAATTTGTCTTTTTATGCAATCTTTGTACATGTGCACAAAGTAAACAGATACAGGAACATTTGTATGTCCATGCATCCTTGTGTTTCAAGTCAGGGCTTTTTACAGAGTTGATATAAGTTCATACAAGAATTTTTTAGGGCTCCAGTTTTCATGAGATTGACATTGTAGAAGGGAGTAAATGAAATATCTGGAAACATTCAGGACACCAGGGTGCAAGGAAAACGCAGGAGAAGTGTGTGTCAACCATGGATTGTAGCATTCCAATCTTGTTGTGTGCAGGATCTAATAGGCTGCGTCATACAGGAGCTCTGCCATCAGCACGACCTTCAGAAGGTAACAAACTATCTTAAAGAGGCTGTGAACACGGGAGTTAGCACCAGTGCACCGTACAGGCTGCGGGTAACTGCCCCTGACAAGTATGTTCGTGTGCAGACAACGTCAAAGCTGTTTAAATCCTGCGAGAACCCTACGCAGGAACCAGACTTCATTGTGGCCACGCATCACATTATTGAGTAAGTACTGCAGATACTCCACTTCCATTACAGAAAACTTTCTGTCAGTCCTGTATTGCTGTACTTTTGCTTTCAGAATATTGCCATCACCTGTAAAAGTTAGGCAATATAAATTTAATTGATGTGGCCACATTGTTTAGACTAAATTCAGGTGTTAAAAAAGGATGGAACTGTTTATGTGTACAAGCTTGCTTGGTAAGGGTGGACACAGCAGTGATGTTAACGTTAGGCTGCAAGTGGGCAGTAAAATATAATGGTTGCTTTCATCACCCACAGTTTGGAACTGATGAACATCATTATACCATATTTATTTGAATGCAAGATGTGGTTTTCTCCTTAAATTTCTTATGTAAATGTGTGAGGTTGTCTTAAATTTGAGTACAAAGTGCTGAACTAGACTACACTGAACCAGACTGTTAGGAGCCTAATCGAGGCCAGCAATGCCAGATCATGTGTAAATAAAAGAGAGAACAAAGAGAGTGAAGTTAACTGACACAGTCTTCTTGTTTGGGACTATTCATTTATCCAATTTTTTAAAGAACCGCCAACTTTCCGAAGTCAGTTGTTTCTTTTTTCAGTCAAAAAAGCACCTAACCCAGTAGACCCCCAAGTTTGAGCTATTCTGTGTCACTGGATGCCATATTAACAGTAATTTGTTGAGATATGCATCTGAGAACAGACCTAGTCCATGGGCAGTAACAGAAAAATGGCTATTTAAAAATTAAAAATTAACCGCTTGACTCAAAAATGGAACCTGGACCAGTATGCAAATTAAAAAGAATGAAAAGAGCCATGATCTCATACTGATCCAACCACAGACACAGAACAATCCAGAAGACATGTATTTAAGATTCTTAACATCTGTGGAGAAAATTGTGAATATCTTCATGAGTTCAGGTCATTTTATAAACTAGCAATTTAAGTGTATTATTTAGTCATCGTGGATCATAAGGGAATGGCAGTGCATCTCCCCAGAAGTGACTGTGAAGGGTTTCCAGAAGTGCTGTATATCAAATGCAGTGGATGAGACTGATAATGGTATGTTGTGGAAAGCGAATGATAGGAGTGTGAGGTAGATGAAGGCACTGACTATGAATGTGGAGACAGGGACACTTGAGTGCTAAAGGTAGATAGAATCTGACATGCTCTTTCTACTAAATATAAGAAATTAATAGTGAAATATTTTTTCTTAGCAGATGTTTTACTTCTGGGGGGTCATCTTAGATTAGAGTCATTTTGCATTTGGGTAAATACATCATATTAAAGGAACCAGTGTGAGGTTTTGCACCTTTTTTGAAAAATTCACAATGAAAGGTTACAAAATTTGTTTTTTTAACTATGTTAGAATGTAACAATGTGAAATTTAATATTGGGAAGTTTTTTTGAAGAATCGTTGATTTCCTTAAAATTTGGTTAAAACTGTACAACAATGGATACTTCTCATGATGGCCTGCTAAATATTTATCAGAGAGAGAAATATTTTGAATGAAAACTGTGTTGACTACGTATTTTAAAAGCCATAATACTGTTCGTACATGCTTACATTACAGTCTTTAGTCTATTAAACAGAAAAGGGAATATGCAGCAGAAGTTGTATGCATTTCATATTTGCTGTAGACCGGTAGAATACACAATTAATTGACGCATTGTTCATTGTGTTCTGGTGATGTCAATGACAGAGGCTTGTATTACATAATTGATCTGCACTTTATTTCATATACAGTGAGTAAATGATATGGAGGATATTGCGTTAAAGTTGGTTGTCATGAAGGTTCTTATTGAGTGCATAACTGGTGACACATGTCCTGTGAGATCACTGCTAAAATGAATCATCTCACAGTAGCAGGTGTGTTGAAGCAAGTCCATCCTTGAATTTATTTAATTCTTTTTCTTCTATGGAGTGTGGTGGTTTAATCTGGTGCATTGGGAGGTATGGTTTTATGAGTAGTGATTGTGATATTTGTTGAATTTTCATGTAGACTGTGTATATATGCTGAATGTTTGAGTACTGGGTATGAAATATCAGTAAAGTGTCTGTTTATTGGACTGAGGAATAGTGATGTCATTTGTGGTCTTCATGGCACAAGTCCTCTTTAAAATTCATACCTTTGTACCAGATTACAGGGGTTCATGTCCAAGGAGCCAGAGGCCTTATTAATGTTTACTAACCCATGACTGAGACATACACTCGCTGTTGGTTATTAGGTGTTTTTAATGACATACAGTTGTAGACAACACTAATGTAATTACAAGACAATACATGTTTATGTTTTATAAAATTTAGATTACATGGCTTTTAGAAACTCACCTCAATTAACATTAAATTAATTAACTAGCTACATGTAACACAATCTTTGTTAAGATGCTAATACACAGCTCAGTTGCAATTAAACTCACTCCATGGAACAGAATCTGATGCTAATGCATGCTACAGTTAACGTTAAACTGGTTAACTAACAACAGTGGGACACAGTCATTGTTAAGAAGCTAATATTTCTCAGACAGTCAAGAAGCTTTTTCATTTGTGGAACCTGAAGGTTGTTACTGTGGTCACAACAACCTGCCACTGGTTTGAATCCTGGTCAAGATGAATCCAATCAACACCCTTCTGTCCTTTGTCTTTTAAGATTTGTTGCAAAATTAGTCTCCCCAGTCACATCTCTGACATCCAAGGAGTCTATTTCCTGAAAGATTTTCCACCATAAACCTGTGTGCATTTGTCTTCATTTCCTTGGATGCCACATGCTTTACCCATCACATCTATCGTGAGTTTATCACTAATAATATTGGACATGTAGCTCACAGTCATGCTGTTTTCTCTAGCATACTTCCTCCCGCATTTGCCCATTTACTGTCCCCCAGCAACTTGTTTTTGAACATCCCTCTTTCTACGTTTATCCCTCAGTTTGTGGAATGAAGTTCCACACTGGTACAGAACATTGCCTTTAATCTTCAGACAACCTGCATTTGCATGGGTGATTGCATGTTAAAAATACTCCTAGAAATTAATTTTTTATATCTAGGCAATAAAGAAATGTACTGCCTTTTTAAGACATGCTGTATAATCACTGTTGTATTTTCCACAAAGTGGTGTTTGTTTTGTAATTTTGTCTTTTATCTGTTCAGTAATATGTTTTTTTAAACCATGCAACAGCCTGTGTATTTGAAGTTTAAATGTAAAATTTAAATTTTCTGAAACATTTTTAGTCCAAAAGCCAGCTTTTCTCTTTGATCATTATTTTTTTGGGTGGGGATGAACACAAGGTATTATTATTAATTTTTAATGCATTGTAGGAGATCCAAAGGAAACTTTGTGTAAGACAGCGTTGTTTTGTGTCCATCATAAGAGTTAATTATGAAGTCTTTGCCCGCTACGGTTAATAGTGTTCAATGGACATTTACATGTTATATGAGATGTTGATATGTTTGAATGGGCTTGGAATTTTAAATTTAATTGCAGGACACATTGCAGAAAGAGCATAAGGTTGTACACAATCACCCTATGTACAATGTATGCCCTGACATGCTCAGTATGGTAGGTGTGACTTCTTAAGGGATACGTGTGGGGTTCATGAAATCGGATAAAGTCCTCACTGTTTTTTATTTATTTGTTTGCATCTAAGGGGAAAAAAGTGTGCTTGTCCAGTTAATCAACTACCAATTGTGCAACCTCCTCCTTTCACTTGAACTCAAAAATTGTATACTAGAAACCAACAGTCACTTCACTCAAGAACTATTTCTATGCTTTCGGTGACCTCACTATGAACAACCTCCCCTACACAGCTTGTTTACTTGACTGCCGACGTTCAGCCCTCTTGGTCAGAATGAAAACTTCTTTCTGTTAGTTTATTTTTTGTCTTGGGTTGAAGTTTTGCTTGTTTAAGGCTGTTACCCTTCGTTGTATGTTACATTATGAGTACTTCATGTTTCCCAAAACCTTCAGGGATCAGCTAAACAGACCTTATTTCCCTTTGTCTGCTGCTCGCAGGGTTTTGAACTCAAAGATCTCTAGAACATTCCTTCCTCCCTTCCATTAGAAGTTTCTTTAATGGATGTTTACAGTGAAATTTATGACAGACCACCAGCAGCTGAGAGCCAGCAATCCTTTTACTTGATTAACAGGTGTACCAAAAGTGTTCAACCACAGGTTGATGCATTTTAGTTGTTGTGGGCTGTCTGCTTCAGAGATCTGTATTGGCAGTGGCACCCTTGATTACAGGGACATACCTGAACTCATTTCAAGCCTGAGAATGTCATGTGTAATCACCACATTACATTAGCAAGAAACAGCATTGCAGCATTTTGGTTTACACAGTTTAAAGTGTTTTATTTGTACTTGCATGTTGAGAAGCTTGAAAGTTGTAACACTGTGTGTGATAAAGTGTTCAGCTTATCAGTCATCACTGTATCTTCAAAGATATGGTGCGGTGTCCACATATCATGTGTGTTTTGTTTGCAACGATCAGATAATTTCAATGTATTTGTGCATATTTGGTCATGAAATTACTATATTCACATATATTTGTGCCCCCATTTTCACTACATCGGAGATGGTAAGATGCCTGTTATTATTACTATTACAGCTGGGCAGGCTTGCAGAATACTGTGGTGTCAGATGTATGCGTGAATGGCTTTGAGGTTGTGATACTGTGGTATGTAATGTATAATGTGGATAGCTTTGTAGTGAGCAAGTCTGTGGTGTTGATTATAAATACATATAGCACTGTGGGAACTGTGGTGTCTGATGTATAATGTGGATAGCGTAAAAAAAAAATATCAAAGACAACAAAATTAAGTCTGAAGAACACAACAATAGACAAAACGTTAACATATGCATCAGAAACTGGGACACTATCAAAGAGAGATAGAAAACGAACATTTCTGAAAGGAAAGTGTATAGAAGAATTCTAGGCCCAGTATATGACAGTGAAAAAAGAAAATTGGAGGATATTAACAAATAAAGAAATTTATGCAAGTGTTAAAATACCTATCATATTAGAGACAGTAAGGTTAAATAATAGATTGCATTGGTTTGCGCATGTGCTGAGAATGGAAGAAAATAGAATTCCCAAAAGGATATTATATATGAATTTGGGAACAACAAGATTGAGAATTAGACCAAGAAATAGATGGCAAAATGAGGTGAGAGAAGATGGAAGAATAGTTGGTGGAGACGGGTGGCAGGGAAAAGTACGTAACAGAGAGGAATGGAAGAAGCTCCTGAGAATGGGAAGGAATCGTCACATTCAGCACATGCCAATGGAATGAATGAGTGATGGTGTTGATGTATAATTTGAGTGGTGTTGAGATTGTGCTCTTGTGATATGTGATGTATAATGTTAGTAGCGTTGCAATGAGGATATTGTGGTATCTGATATATAATGGGGACAGAGTCGTGGTGAGTAAGACTGTGACGTGAGGTGTACAATATGAATAGCTTTGTGGGAACTGTGGTGTCAGGTATAGAATGTGAATAGCATTGTGGTGAGGATGGTGTGGTATCTGATGTGTAATGTAATGTATAATGTCATTGTTGTTGAGGTAATGATTTTGTGATACTGGCTATATATTATGAATAGCACCAGTCGGAAGGATACTGTAAATGTAAAGGTAAAGTGTTCCCGTTACAGGCCCGGTGTGGCCCAGAGGGTGGGTAGAGGTATAGCTCTACTCTTCCATGACTGCGGCACTAGAAGGGGGTGAGTGGTCAGTAGCACGCCCCGGCCGCTCTTTACCCCCGGGAAAGACCTGGTACCCATTGTACAGGAGGCTGGGTGGACCCCAGGGCTGGTCTGGACGGGCAGAAAATCTCGTCCCACCGGGATTCGATTCCGGACCATCCAGCCCGTAGCTCAGTCACTATACCGACTGAGCTACTCGGCCCACAGGAAGGATACTGTGGCGTCACAAATGTACATGCAATCCCCAGCTTTCACACTTACAACGTCCCTGAAAACAAGCATGAAAGGTGGAATGTATGGAAGTCAAGACGTGTTACAAGAGGGGCTTTGTTCACGTTGCTGAAGCATGCATGAAAGTCCCAATTTGTGGGCCACAAAAATTACAGTTCTATCAAAAATTATTTTACTTTTATATGTGAATTCAACCAAAGCTGATTTTAATGGTGAGAAGTACTTGTTGATGGCATATGATCATCTTTGTTGAAGAATTGGTCAAGAGAAAGTTGACTTCTTCTTCTTTCTTGATACTGCAGTACACAGCCAGCTGTATTAGTCACCCCATTGGCCTGCCTGGCTGATTAATCTTCTCAGATGCTACTGCTGGAAGGTAGCTATGACAGACTGGATCATATGGGTGTGTTTTGCTTGTCATATTAGGAGGCATAAAGACAGCTTAAATTACTGGATAAAAGTCCTTTAATGATCGTGGGTGTTCAGGAGCGTTGTCCAAACTAATACTGTTTTCAATGATAAATGATTGCTGCTGCATTGTTGCTCAACATCTGGAACAAAATGAAGACTGAAACAATCCTGAAAAACTGTTCCATTAGCCCATGCATAGCTTGAAATGTTGGTTCATCAGCTGGGTATAAAAGGTCCAAATTTGATGTACAGAAGACATATAAGGGGCGAGAAGTTATAATGTACACATGTACAGGTTGTGCAGAAATCACACATTCCAGCGTCTAGGACCGCCTGTAAGGCAAATAGCATTGTGGCAGGAATTCTGTACCAGTGGGTATATAATGTGACTTGCATTGCATTTGATGGTCTAAAGACTGGAATATTTTTGTGCTGCTTGGACAAAAATATTATGAAAACAAGAGAGGCAGTTTATGTGTAACATGACATAACATATTCACATAGCCATTGTTGCCGTGGAAAAGTGTCAAGTATTACACATTCTGAATCTGTGTGTCTATAGCCTCAGTTATCCATCATGCAAAGGAAATGTGCTGTGTTATGTCGTCTGTGGCCTGCCTGGCTCTACCATATTTTTTTCACTTTATCTCATAAATGGCACGATTCTGGGAAAAAAGTTATTGAACGTAAAATGTGTGTTGTGATTTTCTCTACAACTTTTGCCTAAAACATTTCTCATTCTAAGAAGCACTGAGCAAGATAATGATCATAAATGTGCATTGGTCTTCATGTAAAATAACCATTACTGTTGTCATATTTTAATCAAACTTGAATTTTCATGACAGATTTTCAAAAAATACATACCAAATGTCATAAAAATCCATCCAGTGGGAGCTGAGTTGTTCCACGTGGACAGACGGACAGACATGACGAAGCCAGTAGTCTCTTTTCGCAATTCTTTAACATGCCTGAAAATATTCAGAAATTTACTGATGATACAGAGGAACCTTATGCCTAGTGTCTTCAGGGATTATTCCATCTAGGAAGACATTATTTTGGTAGTCACTGCCATGAGAACATCATATGTCAGAAATTTTATTTTATTAGTTTTTTATATGGCGCTCAGCCATTTAATAATGGAAAGCCTTGGTGTTTGATAACTCTCCTTGTTTTTGCGTTGTCATTCAATGTGTGAGAGGGCATTGCTGGACCCTGCTGTAGGTATGCTAACAGTACAGTCAGTTGCAGAATGACACACTGATTTTGTTGCCTTGTTTGTGAAAGGGTTACATAATTAATGTAAGCGTTTACATTTAACTTGATAAATCTTTGTTAGTGTTTGTGTGATGAAATTGTCATTATTGGAGGCTTCATTACATACAGTTTGGCTTATGTAGTGCTAGGCATTTGAAACACACCTGGATGTTCTTGTAGGTTATTGTATTTAAATATGTATTTATTTTACAGATACATTTTATCGTAAGTATTTATATTTATATAATAAAATCATTTCCTTTCAATACCTAATTTTTAGCATGAGTGTATCTGATTCCAAAGAGTAATTTAGCAGGTTTAGCATTTTATGCTATGCATGAGTGCATGATTTTTCCTGCTTCTGTATTTTTTTATTCATGACAGAGGTGTTAGTGATTTTCAAAATTTACTTCCATTTCTGTTAATGAGAAGGAAACTGTATTTTTGTGATTCACTCTAGAACCCTGACATTCCACTACTTGGACAAATTACGCATGTTGGAGAACCTTGTTGGTATAGTAAATGCTGCCGTGTATAACCTTTTGGTGCCGGAATTATTTTTTTAATTTTAGCACACCCTGTATATAAAATGTGAATAATACAGGAACTAAATACGTTAGAATTATGAAACAAACTGCATTTTGAAGAGAAGAAACGGGGAGTATGTATATACCATGTTTAAAATATTCAGTACCTATATTTGTTGAATAAATATATAAAATGCAACTTTAGAGGTTAGCGGTGCAGTACGACCACTATAGTTGACATTAGGCGTCTAAAGGATAATATGCACCACAGTCAACCAATCTGTTTGTTTTAAAGGATAATATGCACCACAGTCAACCAATCTGTTTGTTTTCGTCTGGTAATTACTTCTTGCCCATATGCATCTTAACCTATAAAGTCTGTTGGACTCCCTGCTTCACACAGGTGTTCAATACTTAAGAATTTTATTCAGGAGGTATCCAGTTTGAATCTTAGCTGGAGCCCCAATTATCCTGATTAAAGTTTCTCATGGTTTCTCTCAGCCTTTCCGTGCAAATTCCAGATTACGTGAATTAGGCCATGAATATTTCCAAATACTCTCACAAATCATTGCATACTTTTCTGTTTATAGGCTGAGATACAGGCATTAGCCCAGATAAATCACTGTGGGCTACACGAATTCTCAAACTGAGCCAAGGGATATATTGTGTGTTGTTATATAGAACAGTTATGCTCTGTACAAATGGAAGTGTACAGCTGAAGATGCAGAATATAGTGTGCTGTTGGTCACCATTCTCATAGTACTAAATGCATTATGGTCCATTTCCACACACATTCCTGTTAATTAACGGTCTAAACATAAGCTGAACCTTGATTTTAAAGATGTAAATTTGTTTTGACCTCTCTCATATTCTGGTACCAGTTATTTTCATTGCTCAACCCGCGTTCCTTCTGGCACTTGGATCATGTGCATTCTGTTACTCTGGAAATGTGTGCTTTGTCCATTCTTAATTAATGTTCTGCGAGCCTGCATCTGCAGTAAACGGTAGTTTTGTTCAAATTGCCCCTATTAGTTCATTTCTTTTATGATCATATCCTACAGCAGACCTAAAAAAAATTTTCTTCTTTATCTCTGTCAATCCATTTGAAGTCCAATTCTTGCACCATATATGGAGTGTTGTTACTACCGTTATCTTCTGTAATTTCAGCATTATTTCCATTTTAATTGTTGTAAATGTTCATGTAATTTTTCCAAATGCATATTCAGAGTTCTGCAGCTTCTTATATATGTCATTATTTTTTATATACAGTACACTGTATCCTGAGTGGCTCAGTTCTTTTATGTATTAAATTACTTTGTTGCCAGTAATAGTTATTTGCCTAATGTTCTCACTTCCTTTAAATCCCTTGATTTTTATTTTGACAGTAGACATTTTAAAGTTAATGTTTAATGTGTGTAATACCTGCTGGAGATCATCTGTTTTATAAATTACTGCCTGATAGCGTAATATTTTTATATTAGTTTTACCCCTGCGAATACTTGGCATGTAGAAACAGTAAAATATTTATTCAGCAAAAATTGCGGCATGTTATAATGTTAATTAACAATGAAGATTTTGTTTATTGGTTCTTGATGCTGGGTAATTTCTTTTGGAGGTCAGCAGGTGAGAAGCAACTTGTGGATAAGAAACAAAAGCTTCCTGCCATATTTAAAGGCCAACTTCCCTTGGCCACCACTTGACTTAGCACTTCCGATTTTTAAAGTTACTTGTTTTGTTAAAACAATTTTTTTGAGAACAAGCTGATAAAAACAATGGAGATTGCCATCATTGCCAAATCATAGGTTTCTAAAACTGTCTGTCTTGAAAAGATTAGCTTGGCAGTTTAGTAGATCATGATGTCACAAACAACAATTCATTGTATGTGATTGTAAGACAGAACTTTGAAAATTACCTGCATGTATTTACCATAATTGATGGTTATTATGTAGGCATTGCATATCTTTTTGTGATGTGTTCTGGAAATTTAGTGAGGTAGATAGTACATTCAGTCTGCATCTTACAATGAACAGTTATGTTTTGATGGGTGTCTGCAATGAGATTAGTGAGGAAGTGTACCACAACAGATCTGTATCATTGAAATTTGCAGTTAAGTTGGGCGGTCACTGTCTCAGATTTTGGTCTTGAGAGCGGCTGTCCTGAGTGATGTGTTCCATGGTCTTCCTCAATCCCTGCATGGAATTGCAAGAGTGGTGCCAGAATGGGGCCATAAAACATTCTTTTCACAGTTGTTCCCATTTTGTTTTTGAATGTTTGAGTCTTGTCTGGTAAAGTGATTGGTAACGCAGAGATGAAAGTGGAGTACTGGCACTTTCTTAAATATTGATTACCACAGTCACTGTGGCCACAGTGGTGCATAAGTGTTGTCATTTCTCCTAGAATTCTGTTGTATTACACATTTTTCTTAGTTACACAGCCTTCTCTGAACCTCGGCATATTAACATGTTATGTTGCATTGAAAGTTTTGCTGGCTTAACTGCATTGCGTTGCTGTATTGAGTATGGTGTTGGTTCTGTCTTGTTTGTTCCGGTTGGCATTTCACAGTAGTGGGGTGGGGGGTTGAGTATAAGGTGGTGGTGCATGCACCGTGCGCATCTGGGTGTTGGAGAGACGGCCACATTTATTTTTCATGTCGCACTGTTTCCCCTTGTGTACATGGCATGTTGCACTTGTTTCTCTGCCTTGCAGTAATTCTCAGATCTTTTCCTCTTTTAAATTTCATAATAATATTCAATATCACAGTGTAGAAGTTATCTTGCATGATCAGAGCTTTCTGTCTCTTCTAATAAATGCAAATTGGCATTGTAACATGTTTATATTGTACACAGTTCTATTGATATATTTTCTGTCTCTTTCCTTCCCATGTGTGTGTCGTGTCCTTCGCTCTGCTCCTGTCTGGACCGTCTGACTGTCTGCCTGCCCGTCCGAACATCCGCAGCGATAATGAGATTGCTCCTGCTGAGTGTGGCCATCTGCCCAACTCCCAGAACAACTCGCCACGAGGAGGCACCATGTTGTCTATGGGCCAGAGTTCAGCAGGTTCAGTGGGATCTGGGCCCTCCAGTAATGGCAATAGCAATTCATTAGGTGGCCCACTTATGGGGGGTACTGTGAATGGTCAGCCCAGCAGTGGCAACAACTCCAGTAGTGGCAATCGTGTGAGTTCGAGTGGGTTCGTGCACCTTGGCAGCAGTTCGGGCAGTGATGCAAGTAACACGTTAACCCTCAACACCAGCTCATCCTACACAACCTATACTTCGCTGAACAGTGATCTTACTCTCAATGATTTTGACTTCTTTCCCTCCTCAACTTGGGACTTGGGGACCAGTGAAAATAGTTTAGACCGTACAGGAGCGCCCCAGACCCCTTCGGGATGGGGCGAGCGACCTGACTCCCGCCAGAGTGTCACGCCAGTGCCCACACCACGACCCCCAAGTGTGCCAAGCTACAGCCCAGTCGGTGCCATGTGCTCCAGCCCCCTCAACCCTTACTCGGCTACTATGCAACCAAGTCCTGCTGGAACAAACAGGGCCACCACACCTGCTAATCCATTTGGTAACTCGTTTTCATTTAGTCCCCTGCAGGACCAGGGCCCTAGTTCTGGCTTCAGCCTAGATGACAACAAGGACAGCAAGGTTGGGATTGTGGATGTGGGGAATGGTGTGAATGTTGGGGACGGTTCATCTAACACACGCCTGCGCAATCTCCTGACCAACAAGCGTCCAAGCACAGGAGGAGAAGAAGGCAATGAGCCCATGGATCATACAGGATTAGGTGATGGGTCAGATACTCAAAATGAAAACCGTATCCTGAAGGGACTTTTAAACCAAGATGACAAGGATGAGGCACGAGGAGATGACTCAGCAACCATAAGATCTAGCCCAGGCTCCAGGCATATGGGGACACGCAATGCATCTTCTGCAAACACTCCCAAAGTCTCCACTAACAACAACAATATGCTGCTGAAGGTACCTAAATACATTCAGGTTGTGCATGACTTGCATATGAATATGATAAAATCTATGTGTGCAGGAATCATTCTTACAATTGACGTGATACAAGGAATTTACCACTTTCATTACTGTTCTCTGATGGCAGCATTGTTCCTACACACTGAATACATATGTGAAGTAATTCACATTTAAACTGAGGGGAGCAAGCCAAAATGACCTGAGTTAGTTTAAACACAAAATAAGAAAATAGGGTGTATGTTTTATTTCAGATTTATTTTGTATAATTTAATTAGCCATTACATCATTTACTTCATTGTTAATAACATGGATGTTTGTTAAAATGCTTTCTGCTTGTCACTTACATTTCCTTGAAATAGTTTATCTCTTTATTGTGGATATAGTATAGTGAATTATCTTTGCATTTGATAACATTACCAGTGTAGATGAAATCTTTGTTCTTCTGAGATTAAACACACTGCAAATTGGTAGTTGGCAAGTGACATTTTGGGACAACATTTCAGGCCAGTCTTCAAGGGTCAGAGTGTCCAAGTATAATATCAGGAACATGTACATACCCAATTATATAGGGAATGGTGTGGGCAGTGAGTGGTTCTCAGATCACGTGGTGCTAGCCGATAGGGTTAGTGGAGTGCGAAGGAAGGGGAAGGGAGGAAGATCATGCATTACCAGTGTAATTTCCAAATATAAACAGTATAATACAAAACAAACAAACTCCGTGGTCTTAGTCCGCACGCGAACTATACCGACAGAGCGGCCGCCGCCGGTCGGCGAAGTTAGTGCCAACTTTTGCGGATAGAGGGGTGTCACGTGGTCAGCGCAACGGGTCCCCAC
>Ga0123354_10004365_pt1 | contig 20025 bp, 17 predicted proteins | sample TergutLab28metaG_2_FD_97872 | JGI IMG/M metagenome (GOLD analysis project Ga0123354, IMG submission 97872) | Labiotermes labralis P4 segment gut microbial communities from Petit-Saut dam, French Guiana - Lab288 P4 | ecosystem: Host-associated > Arthropoda: Insects > Digestive system > Gut ...
AGAGTTTGTCGGCGGCCTGGCGGTCGTAGGTGTAACGGGCCGATGGATACAGATTACCTTCGGGGAAATAGTACTTTCCCGTGGCGCCTTCGTACTTGAACTTGGTGATGAACCCGGCCAGAATCTTTCCCGATTTGATCGCCGTACTCCCCTGAAGGACCAGGCACCCGAAGATTCTCACGCCCAGTCCTTGGAAGAAAGCGAGCAACCGGCTCTTATGGGCAGGCCAAATGTTGGTTTCAGCCATGACACCTGGATGGTAGACGTTGACGGTGATTCCTGTGTGGGTCTCAGATACCAACCGCCGTGCCATTTCGTAGACGCCGAGGACGATGCAGAACTTGGCCCTGGAGTAGAACCAGAAGGTTGGTCCGGATCTCTTGGTGTACGCCAACTCGTTGATGTCGGTGAACTTAGGCCTGGAGTGGGCGAACGGGACTCGGTGCATGTCGCTGGTGACGCAGACGATGCGACCATGATCGACCATCTGGTTCAGCAGCAGGTGTGTCAACAGCCAATGGGCGAGGTAGCAGGTCTGGAACGTCACTTCCAAGCCATCGTGGCTGAGGAACAAGTTCAGGTAGGTGATCCCAGCGTTGCAGACCAGGCCATACAGGGGTGGGAAGGAACCGGCTTTGAACTCGTCGACGAAGTGACGCACTGAGTCAAAACTGCTCAGGTCCAGCGGGAGCCAATGGATATTGTTATTGCCAGTCTCCCGGCGTAGAGATTCCACTGCTGCCGCCGACTTGTCGGGTGTCCTGCACGCGATCACGACAGTGTAGTTCCGCCCGGTTGCTGCGATGTTCTTGGCGCACTGGTAGCCCAGGCCTGAGTTGCCTCCAGTGACGATCACGGTCCGCTGTTCCATGTTGTCTCCCTCCGCGCTGGGATGCTGTCCCGCACTAAAAGAAGGTAATACCGACATCCGCGTTCGGGTGTACGGGAATGCCTTGCCCCTTACTTAATGATAGTCCTGAGATAGTACGAAAAGGTGATCAATGTTGTTAAACTTCACGGTCTGTTTGGGGACGATTCACAGCGCAGAACCACTAGGTGTCCTCCCACAGATATGGCGTGTGGGAATCTGGGAATGGCTCGCACCATGGGCGCCAGCAGGCGGGAACAGTGAGCAGTTGGCCAGGGGCAATGATCCATGGCTGCTGCGCGGGCCTGTGCCGGCACGCTGGCCCGCCGGTCGCCGCTCAACAGACGTCCAGTCTGCCCTCACGGCAACCGTCGACCCATCGCACCGGCACAGTGTCGCTCACGACGCCAGCGATCGGTGGATCCGGGCTAGAGTATCCCCATGAGTGCGAACCCTCATCGCCGTAACAAATGGACCTTTGCCGTTGGCACCGTCGGGCGGGACATGACGTACACGCTGATCAGCATGTTCTTCATTTATTACCTGAGCAACATTGTGCAACCCTCGACTGTGGTGTTCGCGGTCACCACCTCGATGATCCTGGGGGCACGACTGTTCGATGTGATCATGGACATTGTCATGGGCTCGGTGGTAGACAATACACGTAGCCGATGGGGACATTACAAGCCGTGGATCGTGGCCGGCATGATCGCCTCGGGAGCGTTCACCGTTCTGCTGTTCACGCCGATGAGCCTGACCGGGGCGGGGTTCGTCATCGTCTTCTTCCTGCTCTACCTGGCATGGTCGCTGAGTTGGACGATGAACGACATTCCGTACTGGGCCCTGATGCCCGCCCTGACCCTGGACCAGAAGGAGCGCGAGCGGATCGGCTCGCTGGCGAAAATCTTCGCGACCATCGGGCAGTTCAGCGTCGTCGGGGCGATCATTCCCGTGACGACGCTGCTGACGAACGCGGTGGGGGCGAAGACGGCCTGGTTGCTCTTCACCGTCTTCATCATCGTGGTCATGATCGCGGGGCAGACCGTGACCCTGGTCGGGACCAAGGTGCCCGACCTCGTCATCGAGCAGGAGAAGGTCAAGGTGCGCGACATCTTCTCCGTGGTGGTCAAGAACGATCAGTTGCTCTGGGTGGCCATCGCCATGATCTTGTTCATGACCGGTTACGTCACGACCACCTCGTTCGGCACCTATTTCTTCCAGTACGCCTACCGAAACACCGGCATGTACTCGCCCTTCGGTGTCGTGATGGGGATCGCCATGGTGGCCGGGTACCTGATCTTGCCGGTGTTGCGCCGACGCTTCAACCGGAAGAGCCTCTATACCCTGGCGCTGTGCCTGATCGTGGTGGGGTATGTCCTGTTCTTCTTCGCCCCGATGAATTTCATCGTCATCGGTGTGGCCGGGTTCCTGCTGTTCATCGGAGATTCGTTTGTGATCGTTCTGATGCTGATGTTCATCGCCGACACGATCGATTATGGACACTGGAAACTGGGTCGGCGCAATACTGCCATCACCTTCGCGTTGCAACCGTTCATCAACAAGGTGGGGGCGGCGCTGGCCACCGAGATCGTAGCGTTGACGCTGATCTGGTCGGGCATCAAGCAGGCGGGCAACGATGTCGACCTGGTGACCCCCGACGGGCTAACCCGGATGAAGCTGATCATGCTGATTTTCCCGCTCATCGCGACCGTGGCCGGGTACATCCTCTATCGCTGGAAATACAAGATCGATGAGACTTTCTACGCGCAGATCCTGAGCGACTTGAAGGAACGTGGCCAGTTGGTCGACGAGCCGCCCGAGACCAGTGGCCAGGCGACCGTTGGCGACAAGGGTTAACGCCATCATCGCTCCGAGCGTCTGGTGGTGACTGGGGTCTGTGAGGTGGCGGGGTCCCGGTGGGCATGGTGGCTGATCCAGGATGGCCAGCGACAGTTGGAGTTGCCGGTGGCGGGTTGTGGACACTCGGCCCTCACAAGAGCGAGGTCGTGTGGGGTGGAGGTGATGCGGATTCTAGACGGGGTACGGCAGTCGTGCGGGGCATGAAAGGATGGGGACATGCTCTGTGATCGTGATATTGCCCTGGCTGTCGAAGATGGCAGCGTCCGCATCGAGCCCTGGGACCCTGGGATGATCCAGCCGGCCAGTGTCGACGTGCGTCTCGACCGCTTCTTCCGGGTATTCGACAACCATAAATACCCGTGTATCGATCCTGCTCAGGACCAGGCTGAATTGACCCATCTGGTCGACGTTCCCGTCGGGGAGCCCTTCATGCTGCACCCCGGGGCTTTCGTGTTGGGGTCGACGTTCGAGACCATCACCCTGTCTGACAGCGTGGCGGCCCGGGTGGAGGGCAAGTCGTCCTTGGGGCGGCTCGGGTTGTTGACCCATGCCACGGCCGGATTCATCGACCCCGGGTTCTCCGGCCACATCACTCTGGAACTGTCCAATGTGGCCACACTGCCGGTGACCTTGTGGCCGGGGATGAGGATCGGCCAGTTATGTTTCTTTGAGATGTCGAGCCCGGTCGGTCATCCGTACGGCTCTACCCAAGCAGGATCGCACTATCAGGGCCAGCGCGGCCCGACCCCGTCGCGAGCCTACGCCAACTTCTCAGTCCTGGATGTCTACGACCAGCGGTGACTCCGGCCTGACAGTTCGGACACGCGGCGCGCAGGTGTGTGCGCCGCAGCCGAGACATGGTATTTCAGCAGGCTGGTCGGCAGCCGACAGTCGTCAGGATGGTCCTTGGGTGAGTGCCGGGATGTTGGGTACGCCCAAGGACTTCGAAGATGGTGGGCATCATCGCTGGCGTGTCGCCTGGATGCACCGATTCATGGCTGCTGCGCGGCCCTGTGGAGGCACGCTAACTCGTCAGGCGTCGTTCAACAGACGTCCAGTCTGCCTTCACGCCACCCGCCGACCCATCGCACCCCCACAGTGTCGCTCGCGACACCAGCAATCGGTGGATCCAGGCTCCAGCTACTTAGGTCATTTCTGCGGTTAGCTGAAAATGCCGAAGGCCAGACCGCAGCCAGTGCCAGCCTCGGTACGGATGACATCGACATATTCATACCAGTTGAGCTTGGCGTCACCCATGGCGGCGCCAACCAAGATCCAGTTGCGTCCTTCCGACGTGCCACCCTGCAACAACTCGGGTGGAATGGATGTCAGTGAGTCCCAGTCCTGGTTCTTCAAACCGTCGAGCAACTTCATGTCAAGCTTCTCGTCGACGACGAAGTGGCTGACGCCACCCGAAGCGATGATGGCGACGCGGGCGTCGATCGGTGTCTCGTCGAGAGCCTTGCGCAGGGCGCGGCCGATCTCATAGCAACGCTTCGGTGTGGGCTGGTTGGGAGCCCAGAAGCAGTTGACAGCGACCGGGATGACGGGCACCATGTTCGGCGCCATCAGACGGCTCATGATGAAGCCGAAAGCGTGGCCGTACCCGTCAGAACCGCCGAGCCAGCCGATGTCAACCCCTTGGTCGCTGAGCCGTCGGGCGAGATCCGTTGCCAGCTCCGGCGAACCCTTGAAGGGGTGCGGCCTGTCTTTCCAGTAGCCGATGGCTGCTGTCTTGCCGAACTCGGACGTGTTGAACGAGCCGACCATTTCGTCGACGCCGGTGTTCATGTCGGCCGCGCCCCCGATGGAGATGGCTGGTTGGTTGTTAGCTGAGAACATTTCGGCTTGGTCGTCGCCAACGATAATCACAACGTCGGGCTTAGCGGCAGCGAGGGCTTCCTTGATGCGATCCAGAGCGGCCTGAGCCTTCTTTTCGTCTTCGTCCCACTTTGCTTGGTTGCAGCGATCCTTGTATTGATCCCCGACACCAGCGCGTACGTCCTCCCAGGAGCGCAAGACTCCGTCTCGGTCGAACAGCAGAGGGTTGGTGAAATCTTGTTGAGCGCGCTCACCCCACATTCTGGAGGGCGTGTTTACATGCGGGCTGTGTGAGGTCCCTGCGCCAAAAACCACTTGTGCCATGGTTATTCCTTTCGATAATGGTGCGTTTCCTGTTTAGTTGTTGCACGTCGGACAACATTGCCTTGTGTGCTTTCATTCTGCGGGTCAGGAGGGATAATCATCAGCCCGCCCAGCCACATCGGATCTTCGGTGCAGCAGTCTTTATTTGGTGGAGCCCCATCATAGTCTGTTTTGGGATTCAGCTGAATGCTCGGATCATGAAAAATTTTAATTCTGATGATGATCGACTGGTCAATCGTTCGCGACTGTTGTCTCGTCGTGTGGTTGCCTTTCGCACAAGAGGCAGTACTATGGGGGTGTGCGACGAAATACGGTTGAGTATTAGCACATTAGATGAATATTTGCTTACCCCTGAATTGCTCGACTTGTGATTTCTGCTAAAAGAGCAATCAGTTTGATTGGGTACTCACAGTGGGTAAAGACTTGAACGCCTGAGCGGCAAAACGGATCGTTTATGTGGTCGCAAAGGCGGGTATCACCAGTGATAGTCCAGATACAGATTGCCACTTGTGGTTTTCAGACAATTCCTTATACTAATACGCCTACAGCTAGATGAGTACTAGACAAGTATCGGCAATATCGGCGTATTCGACAAGGGGAGTTGCCAGTTCATGGAGGGGTTGATTCCTAGCAGAGAGGCACGGTTGTGGGTGAGGTGAAACTGCGGCGGCAGCCGCATACAGGTCCGTTCAGCACGGGTCTGTCGCTGCTCCCGTTGCTGCTCGTGAGTTTCTTCCTGTTCGCCATGCCGATTGTCATGTTGGTCTGGGGGGCCTTCCGCAATGCCAGCCCGGGGCAAGCGGCAAACTGGTCGTTCGGTGCCTTCACACGGGCCTATTCCACCGCTGAGACATGGGTCGACTTCCGAAACTCGATCGTTCTGAGCTTGTCAGTGACGATCATCGCAGTGGTGATCGGGGTCATCCTGGCGTTCTTGGTGGCCCGTACAACCACCCCTCTGCGCGCCATTGTGACACCGATGATGGGGGCCGTTGTGGTGCTGCCGCCCTTGTTCTATGGCATCAGTTGGGGCATGCTCGGCCAAAAAGATGTCGGGTTGTTGAACACCACCTTCCGCAGCATCTTCCACCTGCACTCATTTGTGCTGTTCAACGCGAACAGTTGGGCTGGCCTGATTGTCGTTTCGGCGCTCAAGGGCGTCGCCTTCTCATACATCCTGCTGATCGGGCCGTTTGGCTCGATGGATCGCAGTTTGGAGGAGGCGTCGCAGATCTCTGGGGCTAGCCGGTTGACGACGCTGTTCCGCGTCGACTTGATGGTCTTGGCACCGGCGATCATCGGGGCGACGATCCTCAGCATCGTCGTTGGCTTCGAGTTCTTCGATGTTCCGCTGATCCTCGGCACACCTGCCAGGATCAAGGTGTTCTCGACACGCATATACGACATGATCGATCAGCAGACGCCCGCTGATTACGGCGGCGCCGGCGCACTGTCGATGCTGCTGGTCGTCATCGTCATCATCTTGGTGCTGGTGCAGTGGCGGATTCTGGGCAAGCGCAGCTTCACCACTGTGACAGGCAAGACCCACCGTACCGACCCGTGGAATATCGGCAAGTGGCGCTATGCCGGTACCGCTCTGATCGTCGTCTACGTGCTGCTGGCCGTCATCTTGCCGATGTTCCAGTTGCTGCTGGGGAGCCTGCAGTCCTTCTTCGGCAGCAAAGGGCCGCTCAGCTTCATCAACTACCACAGACTCTTCGCCAACGCCGACGCGGTGCAGGCACTGTTGAACACGCTGCTGACCGCTGTTATCGGTGGCTTCATCGCGATGGTGGTGGCCGTGCTGGTTACCTATGCAGTGGCCCGCAGCCAGTCCGGTTGGCGCAAAGCTTTAGATCTGATGGGCTGGCTACCCTTCGCTGTTCCGGGCATCATTCTCGCCTTAGCCATCGCTTGGGAGTACATCTCCATACCAGGTCTGAAGAACCTCTACGGAACAGTCTGGATCGTCATGTTAGCGTTGGTTGTCACGGCTGCACCGATGGCGATGCGGGCGGTACAGCCAGCAATCGGCCAATTGGCCCGCGACCTGGAAGAGTCGGCGCGTGTCAGCGGTGCGTCTGGTATGCGGATGATGGGAACAGTCGTTCTGCCGCTGATCGCCCCAAGTTTCTTGTCCGGATGGTTCCTGGTGGCCATCTTATTGTCCGGCAACCTGACTATTCCGATCTTGTTGTCAACCCCGACCAGCCAGACCGTTCCGCTGCTCGTCTACAACCTGTATACACAGGGTCAGGTCACCCAGGCCTCAGCATTGTTCGTCATCGAGTTGCTGCTGCTGGGCATTGGTTTAGTCCTGGCTAGAGTGATCGCCGCGGTGACGACAAGAGTCATGAAACGTCGGAGTGTTCAACAACAGGCCAAGCTCATGGCCATCGATACTGCGGATTCGCAGAACACAGAGCCTGTCGCAAAAACAGCAATAGTTCAATCAAGCTAGCGGCATGACCGGGAAACCCGTCTCGTACCAAACCGAGATAAACAGAAAAATGGAAAGGAAGGTTTGTTAATGAAGTCTTCACTACGGAATGTCATAGTGGCCGCTACTGTCTGCCTGACGGCAACTGGCCTACTCACTGGGTGTGGAGGCCAGTCAACCGATACGACTGGCTCTCAGCCTCCCGCAACCACCTCGACCGACGATGTAGCCGCTCTCGGTGGCCAGTCGAATGCGGATCAGTTGGACGCGTTGTACCAGGCGGCAGTCGCCGATGGCGAGACGACGGTTTACGTTGTCGGCCCATCCGAGCCGAGTCGCGCAGCATACTATGCTACTTTCTCGGCGCGCTACCCGAAGATCAAGGTAGTTGGCACGCAGGCTTCTGGTCCGACTTTCGATTCGAAGATTCGCAACGAGGTAGCCTCTGGTCAGTATCAGACCGACCTCGTCCAGGGCGGCGACACCTCTGTCGCACCACAGTTGGCCGACGGTTTGTATCAGCCCTACACCCCGTTCACAGCGACCAACCTCGATGCCATCTGGTCTGAGCCGACAGGTACGCTGTGGGCAGCATCCGGTTCGGTGTCAGGTATTTCGTACAACACCAATCTTGTTCAGGGAGCCGATGTCCCCAAGAGTTGGACCGACCTGTTGAACCCGGCGTTCAAAGACAAGATGACGATGGACGACCCGACCAAGTTCGGTCCGACGTTCGGCACCTTCAACAAGATGATCCAAGACGGTCGTCTCGGTATGGATTTCATTTCGAAAATGTATGCCCAGAACATCACCATCAACGCACAAGGCCAAGCCGCTGACGCCACTGTGATGACGGGCCAGTTCGCGATCGAGCCGATTTATCCGCTCGACTTCTTCTTGACGGATAAGGCTAACGGTGGACCAATTGACTGGGTGTTGCCGGACGACGGTGCGCAGGTCTCCCCGCATTACTTGGGCCTGATGGCGCACGCACCACACCCGAATGCCGCCAAGTTGCTGATGAACTGGTCGTTCACCCCCGAAGGCCAGCAGGGTATCGCCGGTATCGGTCTTTATCCGTTGGTGGCCGGCGAGCCTGGCCCGAATGGCCTCCCTTCGATTGACAAGATCAACCTTCTCAATCCGATTCCGCTGGCTGACATCGCATCCGTGTCGGCAACGAACCTGGATAAAGTCAAGGCCGCCTGGCAGTAACCAAAGATAATTCACCAAGAAAGAAAGACACCGCAATGACGATAATTGATATACACGGACATGTGTCAGCACCAACCGAGCTCTATGCATATAAAGCTGGGCTATTATCCCATCGCGGGGCCCATGGGCGCGGTGGGGTCACCTTCACCGATGACGAGATTCGGGAGGCGCTCAATGCGCCGGCCAAGAGCTTCGGAAATGTGTCGCACATGACACATCTCAACGAAGCCGGCATCGATCTTCAGTTGATCTCACCTCGCCCGTACCAAGCAATGCACTCCGAGCAACCGGCCAAGATCGTCCAGTGGTTCACTGAAGAGACGAATAACACGATTGCCGCTGTCTGCCGCGTCGAGCCTGATCGATTCCGTGGAGTCGCGGGCCTGCCGCAGTCCATGGATCTCAATCCGAAACAATGGATGGATGAGCTGCGGCGTTGTGTGACCGAGTTTGGTTTCGTCGGCGCCCTGCTCGATACCGATCCGTACGAAGGTGTGAAGACCCCGCCGCCGCTGGACGACAAGTTCTGGTACCCGGTGTGGGAGGCACTGTGCGAGTTGGACGTGCCGGCGCTGATCCACTCGGCGGGTTGCCGTCCGCCGGCACGGGAAAGCTATTCCGTCCACTTCATCCAAGAAGAAACCCTGGCCGTATTGGCTTTGATCCAATCGAAAGTCTTCAACGATTTCCCCGATCTGAAGATCGTCGTCTCCCATGGCGGCGGTGCTGTCCCGTATCAGAAGGGACGTTTCTACCCGGGTGCTTTCCGCAATGGCACGACCTTCGAAGATCAGATGCGCAAGCTGTATTACGACACGTGCTTGTACACCCAGGATTCGATCGAACTCCTCATTAAGACTGTCGGTGCGGACCGTTGTCTCTACGGTAGCGAGAAGCCGGGTACAGGGTCGAACATGAACCCTCAGACAGGACACTGGATCGACGATATCCACCTGCTCATCAACGATATCGATTGGCTGAGCGACGACGAGCGCAAGGCCATACTTGAAGACAACGCACGTTCACTTTACAGGCTCTGACAAACTGCCCGGTTCTGGCTGACACAACACAAGCAAGGGAGAATCCAAGAATGGTACGACCAGTCACAGACATCACCGGTCTTCACGGCTCCATCTTGGCCGGCGATCCGGGTGTCATTGCAAGGGGGTGGGCTGCATGAAACCGGTGACGATCAACGGTTTGGAGAAGCGCTATTCCGACGGAACCTTCGCCGTGAGGGGAATTGACCTGACCATTGGGGAAGGCGAGTTCGTGACCCTGCTGGGTCCCAGCGGCTGCGGTAAGACAACAACGCTACGATGCCTCGCCGGTTTGGAGGCACCAACGGCCGGGTCAATTTCCTTCGGCGATCAGGTTGTGGTCGATCCCGCACACAACATTTTCGTTCCCCCGGAAAAGCGGGACATTTCCATGGTGTTTCAGAACTACGCCCTGTGGCCGCACATGACGGTGTTCGCCAACGTGGCCTACCCGCTCAAGATGGCTAAAGTGCGCAAGTCGGAGATCAAGGAGCGTGTGGCTGCGTCCCTCGCGCTGGTGAACCTTCGCGAGCGGGCTCAGCAACCCGCATCGCAACTGTCTGGCGGGCAGCAGCAGCGAGTCGCCTTGGCTCGCGCCATGGTGGGACGTCCTTCGTTGATTTTCTTCGACGAACCGCTGTCGAACCTTGACGCCAAACTGCGGCACACCATGCAGGAACAGATCCGGGCGGCCCACGAGTCGCTCGGATCCACCACCGTGTACGTCACCCATGATCAGCAAGAGGCTCTGGCACTGTCTGATCGGATCGTCGTGATGGACCAGGGCAAGATCTTGCAGATCGGCACGTCCGAGGAGTTGTACCGTCAACCCAATTCCCATTTCGTCGCGGATTTTCTGGGTTACCAGAACATCATGGACGCGACAGTGGTGGGGGTTGACGCCGATTCCTACACCGTGCAATTGAACGATTCGGATTTGAAGATCACCTTGCAGGGCAAGACTGGGAAGAAGGCTGGTGACTCCGTCACGGTGGCGTTCAGGTCGGCGCACTTGCGCTTCGACACGATGCCGGACGAGCAGTTCACCCCGATTGACGGGCTCATCACGCATGCGACCTACCGTGGCCGCGACTTGTTGTTGTTGCTTGAAGCCCAGGGCAAGACCTTACGGGCAACATTGGACGAGGACGAAATGGTTCGTGTTGACCGCAGCCAGTTGACGGCAGGGTCCACGATCACCCTCAAGCTGCTGGCAGACCGCGTCGTGGCCTTGCCTGATCCAGACCCGGACGATGACACAGCCATCACCTATGAATCAGAGGACATGTGACATGACTCAATACACACCGCAACCAACCAAGCTTGAAACGTCTGGCGGGCAGGGGTATCTGCGCGTTGCAACCGAGGAGGCGTGGTGGCCGCAAGAGGTTGTCGCCGTCTACCGCGGGATGCTTGAGCGTGGCGAAGGCGGACCTGGTTTTCACAGCCTGATCGGCCATTATTTGACGTCACAGTCCGACCGGGCCAAGTTCGTGGTGTCCCGTCTGGCCGACACCGGTGAGTTGCGCCTGGCCGATATGGATGCCGCCGGCGTTGATCACGCGGTTTTGTCGCTGACGTCGCCGGGGACGAACTCGTTGGAGCCGGCCCTCGGCACTCAGGTCGCGACCATCGCGAACGACCGTCTGGCTGAAGCCTGCGCCGCGAACCCGGCCCGGTTCTCCGGCCTGGCGACACTGGGCTTCGAGGAGCCTGACAGCGCCGTGAAAGAACTCGACCGGGCGATCAACCAACTCGGCCTCAAGGGCGTGGTGTGCAATTCACACATCCGGGGAAGATATTTGTCAGACACTGCTTTCTGGCCGATCCTGGAAGCCATTGAGGCGTGCGATGTCCCGATCTATTTGCACCCACAAACCCCCAATGACTCCATGATCTCGACGCTGCTGGAATCCGGCCTCGACGGGGCCATTTTCGGTTTCGCAATTGAAACATCGATGCATGCGTTGAAGATTGTCACCTCCGGTGTGCTGGACCGTTTCCCCAAGCTGCGTATCGTCCTGGGTCACATGGGTGAGGCGTTGCCCTTCTGGCTTTACCGTTTCGACTATATGCACAAGGGCCAGGTCGTTTCCAAGCGGTATGAGGCGATCAAGCCACTGGAATTGACACCGAGTGACTATCTGAAGCGCAATTTCTGGTACACCAGCAGTGGAATGCCGTGGGGTCCGACCATTGATTATGTACGGAAAGTCGTCGGGGCGGACCGGGTCATGTACGCCATGGATTACCCCTACGAATACGCCCCAGACGAAGTCCGGATGCAGGATCAACTGGATTGGACGCTCGCCGAGAAAAAGATGTTCTTCGAAGACATTCCGGTCAGTGTCTTCGGGCTTGACCGCGACGCCATGACTTCCTGAACGGCGGTTATCCGTGGGTACAACGCTCCTAGTCGTACCCACGTTTGGTTGTTCAGAATCGCCGGTCGTTACCCGCTGGTGTGGCCTTGAGCTGTTCGATGACCGAGTCGAGGTGTCTGGCGATGGCGGCATCGGCCGCTTCAGGATCGTGGGCACAGACGGCATTGATGATATCTCGATGCTGCACCAGCGACTCGGCTGAGCGTCCAGGTCTGAGCGCCAGGCGGAATTGGTATCGCACCAGTTGGTTGCTCAGCCGGTCGAGTTGACGCTTGGCAACCTTCTGACCGCTGGCGTCAACTATCCAAGTATGCAAGTACCGGTTAAGCGTCGAATAGGTGTCAAATTCTCCGGCTTCGACTGCCGCAGTCATCTTCTGGCCGATGTCGCGCAATTCGTCCAACTGCTTGTCGGAAGCCAGCAGTGCCGCCTTACGAGCGCACAGACGTTCCAACGCGGAACGGCACTCGGTGGACTGAACGGCCTCTTCGACCGATATGACACGCACCCTGGCTCCGCGTTGGGGTACGAGCACGATGATGTCTTCGGCCGAAAGGTCGACCAGCGCGTCCCGAACGGCGCTGCGCGAGGCGTTGTAGGTGTCAGCCAGGTCTTGTTCGACCAGGCGCTGCCCTGGCGCGAGTTCGCCGTGCTGAAGTGCCTTCTTGATCTGGTCACTGACGTGGCGTCTTCCCTTGGCACCGGTCAAGTGCGTGTGGCTATCTGTCATGGTCTCATCGGCACCGTCAAGGCGCGCATCGTCTCCTTCATGAATCGCACTAGCGGTCTCAGCTCTCGGTGATGTTAAAGACCGACTCCGGCACCATTGCTTGTCCCTTCATCAAGAGACGGGCGGTGCGCAGCAGCGCCGCTTGCTCAATTTTCTGCGGGTCGTGAGGGTCAAGACTTGTGTCGATTGTGAATTGGCCACTGGGGTGTTCGACGGACAGTGACATCTGCTGCCCGCCCGGTATGACTGCGACACCGTCGCAAACGCTGTTCTTCATGATGCAGGCGGACGCGATGGTGACGGCTGCGAGTACTCCGACAGCGTCGTGGCACACATGGGGAATGAAGCACCGCGTCGACACACAGCCGCCATGTTGTGGCGGCGCGACCAGGCACATCTTCGGGAAGTTCTTGGAGGTGACGTCCCCCAAGCCCATCATGACTGCTGCCTTCAAACGGATTGACTCGATGCGATCTTTCAGTTGGGTGTCCGAATTCAAGGCGCCGACGCTTTCATAGCCCGTACGGTCAAGATCCGACGCCCGCATCACGACCACCGGCATACCGTTGTCAATGCAGGTGACCTCGACGCCGTCAACAACGTCTTTGACATGCCCGGTCGGCAACAGCGACCCGCAAACCGACCCAGCGGTGTCCAAGAAATTGATAGTGACCGGCGACGCGGTTCCCGGGGCCCCGTCAATTCGGCTCTCCCCTTCGTACACCATGTGGCCGCTTGCCACCGTGACTGTGATATCACTGAGAACTCCCGTGTTGCGTGTCAGTACCCGAAATGTCGCACGCCCGTCACTGGCCTTCAACAGCCCGGTTTCAATGGCACATGGCACTGCCGCGGCAAGCATGTTGCCGCAGTTGGGCGTGGTGTCGACCACATCGCTGTCCGGTTGCAATTGGGCGAATAAAAACTCCAGATCCACCCCGGCCTGAGTGCCAGCCCGGATAATGCCAACCTTGCTTGTCAACGGGTGGGCCCCGCCGACTCCGTCAATTTGGCGGGGGTCGGGAGACCCCATCACCGCCAGCAGCACCTTGTCGCGGGTCGCCACGTCGGTCGGCAAATCCGATTCCAGAAAGAACGGGCCCTTGGATGTGCCACCGCGCATCAAACAGCAGGGAATACCGATTTGCACCATTATCTTTTCCTCTTCTTTCACCTAAGAACTGCGATGGGTACCCGCCGGCCGCCGGGGCAACCGATCACTACCCATGAGTGCCTCCTCAACGACTATGCAGCCACCTGCACCATCGTGCACGCGGCAGTGTCGGAGATCGGAATGTGGTAGTTCACATGCAGAGTCTTCGCATCACCTGCGATTGTGCCACGGGCAGCAAGCCAGTTGATCAACTCAACGCCTTGCGAGCCAGTGTTTTCGGCAATCTCCTCGGGGGTGTATTGCGTTACCCATTCGGGGTTTGTCGGCAGGCTATTGACGAATTCCAGGTCGAATTTCTTGTTGATGAAACCGGCCCGCTCGCCTTCGAGTTGGTGGGACAGACCGCCGGTGCCAAACACCAGCACACGCTCATCCTTGCCGTAGGTCTGGAGTGCCTTGCCCACGGCACGACCCAGCGCCAAGCACCGGGCCGCCGACGGTGTCGGGAACAGCACAGTGTTGATTTCGATGGGGACGATTTTGATCGGACGCTGAACGCCCGGCCAGGTCAATTCCATCGGGATTGACAAAGCGTGGTCGAAGTAAAGCTGCTGGCAGGTGACAATATCGAAGTCTGCCCGCTTGAGGGCATCGGCGATATGCCACGACAGGTCGGTGTCGCCCTCGAAATCGGTGAACGTCGGGATGCCCCAGCCTTCGTCTTTCGACGTGTACGTTTCTGCACAGCCGATTGCGAATGTTGGCAGGGCGTCGAGCCAAAAGCCGAGGCCATGGTCATTGTAGAAGACGACCGCAACTGTGGGTTGCACCTGAGCGACCCAGTCATGGACAAAAGTGAACCCGTCAAAGAACGGCTTCCAATATGGGTCGTCGTGCTTCTTGTTGCGAATCGCGTTGCCGATTGCCGGCACATGCGTCGTGCACAGTGTTCCAACGATGCTGGCCATTTTCAGTCCTTTCCGGCTGCGACGAGCTTAGCCATGAATTCTTCTTTGCTGACGCCCGTCTGCAGGGCGCCGATGTCTTGCATGTCCAGACCAAGCACACCGCTGGCCAGCTTGGCAAGGTAATAGGCGTTGCCGCCCTCAGCTAACATTTTGAGAATATCGCGTGCCGCAATCGCTTCGGTTTGAGCTTGGTTCAGACCGAACTTCTTGCAGTAGGCAGCCTCATCGGCGATGAATTCTTCACGGGCGGCTTTGTCGTTGAATGTGAAACACATTTTGTTAAGCGGGTATCCCCGGGTTGAATCCGGGCCGTAAAAAATGGTGTCCGTGTATGCCGTCATCCTGCCTATCCTTTCTATTTGTTGATGTGTGATTCGAGCTCTTTCCGGGCTGGAGTCGATGCCACGGGTCATCGTGCCATCGGCCTCGGTGATCGTCAGACCGCATTTACTGGCCGGCAGCACCTGATCGTGCAGCCCTCGTATGACTTTGCCAACCAGCACCTCATTGCGGCATCTCCTGTTGTTGTGGTGGTTAGCTCTGCTGTGCCAACTGTTTTTGTAGTGTGTCAATCGTGCGATAACAGGGCATCACCTGCTGAATGCTGGCATTGGGTTCGCGGTTTTCCACGATAGCGCTCAGAAATTCACGATCCTGCAACTCGATGCCGTTACTCGACTCAAACATGCCTGTCAGATCGATCTTATTGTCGTGGCCGTCCACCATGTCGTCATAATGCATGACAAAGGTTCCGTTGTCTCCGATATAGCGGAAGTGCGTGCCGATCGGCCCGTCATTGTTGAATGACAGGGACAACGTGCAGATCGCACCCGAAGACGACCGCAACTGAATGCTCATATCAAGCGGTATCCCGAGCGTTTCGCTAATCGGGCCTTGGATGGCGCTGGCTTGGACGACCTCGCCCATCGTCTGGTAGGTGAACAAATCGATGGTATGGGCCGAGTGATGCCACAGCAGGCTGTCCGTCCAACTACGCGGCTGCCCCATGGCGTTGATGTTCGTGCGGCGGAAGAAGTATGTTTGCACATCCATCTGCAACACATTCAGCTCACCACTGGTGACTTGGCTGTGGATGAACTGGTGCGGCGGATTGAACCGCCGTGTGTGCCCGCCCATCGCGATGAGGCCTGTTTTCTGCTGCACAGCAGCGATCGCCTCGCCGTCGGACAGGACATCACAGATCGGGATTTCCACCTCAACGTGCTTTCCGGCCCGCATACAGGCAATAGCCTGAGCGGCGTGAATTCCGGTCGGGCTGCTGATGATGCAGGCGTCAATGTCCTTGGACGCCAGCGCAGCGTCCAGATTGTCATACACTGCTGGGACGCCGTGTTCAGCAGCCAAATCTTTCACCGTGTCCGCATTGCGTACGACCAAGGCGGTCACATCGGCATAGTCAATCTTGTCGACGGCGTCCAGGTGTTTCCTCCCGAAGGCGCCGAGTCCAACTAACGCAACTTTAATCTTGTCCATTGCCAATTTGTCCTTTTCTTTGATTGCATCCGTCGGTCAGCCCCAGTAGAGCCGCATCGGGTTGTCGACCAGCATCTTGATTTGCAAGTCCAAGGTGGTGGCGATTTCTGGGATGACGTTCAATAAAAGCCCATCGTCTGGGATGTGATCCGTCAGGTTGGGGTGTGGCCAATCCGTGCCCCACAGCACGCGGTCGGGGAAACGCTCGACTAGAGCCTTGGCGAATGGTACGACATCACGATACGGGTGGTGCTCGCCATTCAGTGCGGCGGGTCCGGTGACGGTCAGCCGTTCAGCCCCGGTTGCCTTCACCCAAACCTTCTCATTGTTCTCCATTAATGTGATGAACTTGGTGAAGTCCGGACCGTCCACCGGTTTTGTCACGTCGGGCCTGCCCATATGGTCGATGACGACAGTAGTCGGTAGTTCCTGGATGAGCGCAGTGATTTCGTCGATGTCCTGCGCTTCGAAATACAGCACGATGTGCCAACCCAATTTGGCAATTCGGTTGGCGACCACCATCAGGTCGTCCTTCGGTGACTTATCCACGAGGCGCTTGACGAAATTGAACCGCACACCGCGCACGCCAGCCTCATCGAGGTCCTGCAATTGTGCGTCGGTGACGTCGGGCCTCACGGTCGCCACGCCCTTGGCCCGTCCATTCGAAGCCCGCATCGCATCCACCATCGCCGAGTTGTCCGCCCCATGGCAGGTGGCCTGGACGATGACGTTCTTGTCAAATCCAAGGAAATCTCGCAGCGCGAACAGTTGCTGCTTCGAGGCGTCGCATGGCGTGTACTTTCGCTCGGGCGCGTAGGGGAATTCGTCGCCTGGCCCGAAGACGTGGCAATGCGCGTCCACGGCACCGGCTGGCAGCTTGAATTCCGGCGGTGTCGGGTCGGCGCACCAATCTAGCCAGCCTTCCGTCTTCATGAACATCTCGTCCCCGCTTCAGTCCACATACCGCAATCCGGCAGTCTTCAGGCCGTCGCGCATTGAATACATGTCCAAGCCAAGCTCACCCTTGGCGAATTTGGCTCGTTTGTCGGTCTCGGAATTCTCCCTGGCTAGCGCCCCTCGTGCGGCACTTGCAGCCAGTTCGTTGGGGACGACGATGACCCCGTCGTCGTCAGCCACCACGATGTCGCCTGGACGGACCAGTTGGCCGGCGCACATGACTGGCACGTTGACCGAGCCCACCGTGTCTTTCACTGTGCCCTGTGCACAGATATATTTACTCCAGACCGGGAAGCCCATCGCTTCGTACTGCGCAGTGTCGCGCACACCGGCATCGATGACGAGGCCCTTCGCGCCGCGTGATTTGAATGATGTGGCCAGCAGGTCACCGAAATAGCCACCCGGGCAATCCGAGGTGATGCCCGCGACGACAACATCGCCTTCCTGGATGAGTTCGGCGACCACATGCATCATCCAGTTATCCCCTGGTTGAAGCAACACGGTCACAGCATTGCCGCACACTTGTGAGCCTCGGTACACCGGGCGCATGTATGGTTCCATGAGGCCACGGCGCCCGATCACCTCATGGACGGTCGCAACGCCGTACCCTGTCAACGCTGCAACTTGCGAGTCGCTGGCCCGACCCACCTTGGTGTGAACAACGCCAATTTCTGTTTCTGCCGATTGCATGACATTCACCTGGCTTCTTTTTTGTCAATGATCGCATTGATGCGCGGATAAACCTTACGGGCGTTGTGCTCAAAGATTTGGTCTTTGTCGTCGTCCGAAATCGGAGCGGCCACAACGTAACGCTTGGTGTCGTCGTAATAGTGCCCCGTTTCAGGGTCGATGCCCTTGACTGCGCCAATCATCTCTGAGGCGAACAGCACGTTTTCAACAGGTATAACGTCGGTCAGCAAGTTGACGCCAGGCTGGTGATAGACGCAGGTGTCGAAGAAAACATTTCCGAACAGATGCTCCGGAAGCGGGGGCTTCTTCAACTCCTGCGCCAAACCCCTGTACCGTCCATAGTGGAACGGCACCGCTCCGCCGCCGTGGGGAATGATGAACTTGATCGTTGGGAAATCTTTGAACAGATCGCCCGTCAGGAATTGCATGAATGCAGTGGTGTCCGCGCTGATGTAGTACGACCCGGTGGTGTGAAAGGCTGGGTTGCACGCCGTGCTGACGTGGATCATCGCGGGAATGTCGTATTCGGCCATCTTCTCGTAGATCGGGTACCAGGACTTGTCGGTCAGCGGTGGTGCGTTGAACGACCCGCCCGATGGGTCGGGGTTCAGGTTAATCGCCACCATGCCATATTCGTTGACGCATTTGTCGATCTCGGGCAGGCATGTCTTCGGGTCGACACCCGGCGATTGCGGCAGCATCGCGGCAGCCATGAACCGATCCGGAAACAGTTGTGTTATCCGGTAGCACAGCTCGTTACAGATGGACGCCCAGGTGCTGGACGTCTGGAAGTCGCCGATATGATGCGCCATGTGACTGGCCCGAGGTGAGAAAATCTGCCAGTCCACGCCACGCTCGTTCATGAACGCCAGTTGGTTCTTTTCGATTGTCTCGCACAGGTCGTCGTCGCTGATCGAAAGGTCTTGAGGATCGGCCCAGACGGTTGCGTCCGTCAGCGAACGGATCTGTCGTTGACGCCATTGCTCCAAGGCAGGCGGTGCCGTCGTGTAGTGCCCGTGAACATCGATGATCATGTGCGCAACCAACCTTTCGAAAGAAGCGTTAAACTACCGTCGCAACAGTCCTGAGAAACGTTGCCAGCACTGCCGCGCACCTTCCGATGGGTGGTAGCGACACTAGACAACGTATCCAGGGGTCATCTGCCTGATTCTGGAAGAAAGGGTTCCACCTGTGACTCTAGATCGTCAACAATATTGTTGTCAAGATGGTTGACAAGTGTGAGAATGACCGGTGACCAAGCCTGGATGCACCGATTGCTGGCGTCGCGAGCGACACTGTGGGGGTGCGATGGGTCGGCGGGTGGCGTGAGGGCAGACTGGATGTCTGTTGAGCGACGCCCGACGAGCCAGCGTGCCTCCACAGGGTCGCGCAGCAGCCATGAATCGGTGCATCCGGGCTAGGCCTCAATCCGGGCTAGGCCCGAATCCACCGATTGCTGACGTCGTTCTGTAGCGCTTTTAAGGTGGTCAGGTCCAGTTGCAACGCCCCGGATGGGAACCCATCGACCACGCCACCGGTGTGGCACTCGACCAAACCTGGGCCACCATCGACCAAATCCGTGCCTGGGCCACCACACTGACCACCACCATGAAAACCCACCCACTCACTACACCACACAACTAACCAAAATACCTAGACAACACACAAAAACAACCCTAAAAACAAAAAAGATGGGAGTGTGCCCGACGGCGCACAGGTCGTGCCGTCAGACCAGATCTTTTGATGTTGGTCGTGGGGGCTTGATCACCAGGTACATGGCCCCCAGGATGGCGCAGGCGCCGATGGCGAACAGCCAGCTGGGGCGTTCGCCGCCGAAAAGGATGGCGAAGAAGGTCGCCCACAAGGGTTCCGAACACATGATGACGGCTGCCTTGCTGGCGTCCATGTGGGCTTGGGCCCAGGTTTGGATCAGGAGGGCCGCCGCGCTGCAGAGGACCGCCAGGTAGACCATCCAAATCCAGTCGACTGTTGTCGTGGGCATCTGGATCCCGCCGGGCAGGGCGAAAAGGATGAAGACCACCGTCATCGACAGGGCTTGGGACAGGGTCAGGGAGGCGGCTTCACGCGGGGTTGACCAGCGGCCCATGACGGCGATGTGC
>Ga0123354_10004366_pt1 | contig 20022 bp, 11 predicted proteins | sample TergutLab28metaG_2_FD_97872 | JGI IMG/M metagenome (GOLD analysis project Ga0123354, IMG submission 97872) | Labiotermes labralis P4 segment gut microbial communities from Petit-Saut dam, French Guiana - Lab288 P4 | ecosystem: Host-associated > Arthropoda: Insects > Digestive system > Gut ...
ATCAGTCCTCATACTGTGAATTCGTCCTGCATTCTGATCTCGAGACATGACCATATACTTAGTTTTATCAGCACTTACTTCCAGTCCAATCTCCCTAGTAGCAGCTACTAAAGCTTCTGGATTTTCCTTTAGAGTATGTATGCTTCCTCCCTACTTATTATATGTACCGCCAGTTTAACATTCAGCAATTCTACGTTCTGTCCACACAGTGCATTTATGTGTTTTGTGTGGATCTGAGAACAAACCGCGATTATTTCCTTACACAGCATTAACTAACTGGTTTGTATAACCGAGACGGAGTGTGTTTACTGCGCGGCACGGACTAGGTGTTTATATATAATTTAGGTTAATCTTAGTCTTTAATCAGGAAACTGAAATCACACACCACTGGACCGCTCACTAGTACTCAGTACGCATCCGGTGGGTCCAGACGACCGGCCGACTCGACACAGATTTTCTTGGTTTTCCCCCGTCTTCAAACAAGTGCTGAGATGATTACCGATATTCCAAGTTGCTATGCCTATCATGCAGTCCTCTCGATTTAAATTAAATGTCTAAATTACGCCCTTTAGTATTACCCAGAAATCACAACTCCGCGGCCCATATCCCATCCTACTAATGTCACCATTCTAACGTCTTGATGGACGTTTTCACTCTCATATTACTGCTAACAGAAATACAAACGAGGGAAGCGTGCGAATATGCTAATAAACTTATACTCACTCTCACCCCCACTTCCCCATATAAAATTGACTCCCTTACTTTTCACTCCCTCCCTCTCTCTCTCTTAGCCCTTAACTAGTCCGCGCCATGGCTCAGGCGGTTAGTTGCCTGCCTGTCATTGCAAAGGCCCGGCTTCGATCCCAGCCAGTCCATGTCACATTTGTGCTGCACAAAGTGGCACTGCGACAGGCTTTTCTCCAGTACTTCCGTTTTCCCCCGTCAGTATCATTCCACCAACACTCCATACTCAACTTCATCTACATTCTGCTTTACCAGAAGGACAAACGGGCGAAGCCTGACAAATTTAAAAAGAAATTTCTTTCGGAAAGCGGGCAGCAGTGAGGAAAATACTTTCCATTTTTTTTAGCCTTCGAGGTATTATGCATGCAACCTGGTCACTGAATGTCAAAATCAATGGTAGGTACTTTCATGCGCTGTTTCTTTCATTTTGTCTTTGTTTTTCCTGTGGTTACAGCGGCGGAGAAGGATCGGTTTTTGTGATGTCCGACTAACCGGTTTACAGAAACCGGTTCATCTGGTCACGCAAGCTAGCCACGAGACAGGCCCTAAATTTAGGCACACAACCTTCATGTTCAGACTCAAGTGACAGAGCGCAGTAGCACCAAATATATGTAACAAGTAAACAAAACATTCCTTGGATTGCATCTGAGGCTTCATTCCAGCAGCACCTGAAGTGACAGCTGAGATATTCAAAGCGCGGTATGTAGGTTCCTGTCTTCTAGGGCTTGACGCCGTGCACTTTGGTAGCTAGTTACCGACGTTTCTGAGCATCGTTCTACCACAGTGAATATGGTGGCAGCAAGCCCTTCCGAAAGCTGCTAACGATCTATCATTCAGCTACGTCAATCACAACACACCGACAGCGATATGCTGCACGCCTCCTAGCAAATTCTCCAAAATAAGACATAATTTTCATCACCCTTAAAATTACTTTTTAATATGTGGATTTTTTTGGCGGACTACTGAATTCAGTAAGGTAGGAGAATTTGACAGCAGGCCTGTGTTTGTTTAAACCCTAAAACATGAAATCAATATGAATTATACATAAACACCCAGTCCGTACCGCGCAGTAAACACACTCCAGCTCAGTTATACAAACCAGTCAGTTAATGCTGTATAGGGAAATAATCGCTGTTTGTTCTGAGATCCACACAAAACACACAAATACACAGTGTGGGCAGAACGTGGAATTTTTAAAATAAATAAATAAACAACAAAGAGTTCGTATGTTTACTCTCACGAGGATAAACAGCATGAAATGCGGACGGCCAGAGACGCTCCGCGCCCTGTCAGTGTCGGTATACACGCTGCTAAGGCATTGCAGACAGCAGTGGATGCGCAAATCAGATGCTGCTGTTTGCGACGAGGAATGGTTGAGGAGGGAGGGGGCGTCGCGAGTCAAGGGCAACCAGACCCGGATGCAAACTGGTGGCTGTTCTCAGAACAGGAATCAAGAGTGGAGGAACTGTAAAAAAAGAGCCTTGAAGGCTAGCGAGCGAGAGTCGGTCGTTTGAAGGAGGAAAAGCGTTGCCAAAAATTCCACAGCTAATTTAACAACTTCGCTAATCACCGTAGCGCTGGAAGTAACATTACGCAATACGGAGATGGCACCTGACCCACTCACAACACGTGGTCGGGTAAAGTAATTGATAAGGAGGAATCGAGACAATAACAGAGAGGCCAGAAAGACGGAAGAAAAGAGGGCAAAATGGAAGGAGAGAATGAATGAAGGAAAGACATATGGAAGATCTAATGATGGGATAGAAGAAGAAAGGGAAAGGAGAATGCAAGAAGAAAAACGAAGTAATAAAAGACAGTACGTAAGAATGAGCAAATAAAGGAAGAACACAACTTCAAGGTCCAGCAGACCACGAAGCCCATTCTTTTTCGCTGGACCACTCGTTCCCGACGTTTCGAAGTGTCGTAGTGCCTTCGCCTTCACGATTAAGCAGTGCAAGACGTTCATTCTTTTTGGACTGCTTATCCCTTGAAGATGAAGGCACCATGATCCTTCGAAACGTCGGCAAGTATTCGCTCAACGGCGCTGCTGCAACACCCCATGACACACTGCACACAGCTGTACTTCTGTCGTGACTTGCAAAACGACGTACTGCTTGTTCCAACACTTTGTAATCAGCAAACGGAGTTCTGAAGTTTTCGTACGTGTTTGGATGTGACTGCTGGCTGTAGCACAGTAGGAACTAAGCACAGCTAGCACTTCAGCTTCTCTTAACATACTGCGGAAATTCAGTTGGGACACCTAGAGATACGACCGCGCGAGGGACCTAAAGCGTGCACAGCGGTACAGTACCGAAACGAATGTGAGCAGGAAGTGTGTGAGGATGTGATGAGAATTATTAGGAAAGGTCCAGTGGCTAACCGTGTGGGAACGGCAGTGTTAGTCAGGGAATCATCTGACCAGCTCAGCAACTATTAGCTTCCAAAGAAGGACTCCATTCCCTAGAACCAACAAGGCCATTACCGTTTACCACAGAGTATCCTGAGCCAGACGAATCCAGTCCACACAAACCACATTTCAGTACAGGAACCTCTTTGTCTGGCAACTCGCAGCTCCACATCACTCAGGCCATCCGCGAGGGTCGCCAATACTCTACTTTGCCGAGAGTCGGGGTCCATACATTTTAGTTCAATGTATTGCAGCTAATATTAGGTTTTCACTTGCCACATTTAAAGAAGGCGCCGAGTATGGTGAAACTTTGACTACCAGACAGAAGTCATATCTAACAATCACGCTCTTTATTGCACGTCGCAGTGCTGTACGTTAATACAGCCGACGGACAGTGACTACCATCAGTTGTCAGATAAAATAATGTCCCCAGCCTCATAATCATATCTCACAACTACTGGCTGCCATTTCCTGTCCGCTCGTTTGTCGTATTAAAGTAGACCTCGGCCCGACCGCCAACACGTAAGGCGGGAGTGACAAACGATAATTGGAAGACGAAACAATCACTAATATAAAGAAAACATACGTCTTATTGTTAGTTAGTAAACAGGCTGGCTTAGACAAATTATCCCAGACACCTTTTGACTTTAAAAACTGTCTGGATGCCCGGAAAATAAACGCATAATTAAAGCCTCACATTGTATTCCGTACTGCCATGACCACTGCAGCACGGCAGTATCTCGTCTCTCACTGAACTTGCACGATCATAATACATCGTCACACACACACACACATACACACACGCATATATAGATATATATTAAAATCCATTATTATGTATATTATACTGGTAATGTAATTATCCGCGTGGTCAATTCACAAGCGACTTACACAATGTCATCCTCCTAGTGATTTTTTTTTGCGTGTAACAAAGCTGTATTGAGCAATTTTTAAAAATCAAATGCATCTGATTATCAACAAGATAGGTAGTTTATGTCCGTAAAAACGTAATATTAAGGCGCGTTCCTGAAACCCCTGTTGCCATGAAAAAGCAATAAGTAGCCTATTGCATAGTCTGAGTGTGTGTCTGTAGCCTTCGTTATCCAGCACGCAAAGAGCATGCGCCGTATTACATTGTCATCTGTGGCCTCTCTGGCTCTACCACATTTTATCACATTACCTAAAAAACGGCACGATTTTCGAAAAAAAAAATATTGAACATAAAATGTGTTTTGATTTTCTGCACAATTTTGTCTGCAACATTTCTCATTCTAAGAAGAACTGAGCGAGATATCATAAATACTCTTAGGTCTTCATGTAAAGTACCCGCTATCCTTGCCAGATTTCAAGGACGCTTGAGTTTCTCGAAGGATTTCCGAAAAAAACACTGAAATGTAACTCAGTCGGTATACCGACTCGCTGCGGGCTGGACGGTCCGGTGATCGAATCCCAGTGGGGACGAGATTTTCCGCACCCGTCCAGATCGGCCCTGAGGCCCACCCAGCCTCCTATACAATAGGTACCGGGTCTTTCCCGGGGGTAAAGCGGCCGGCCACGCACCCCATCTAGCGCCGAGGTTCAAGAAAGTGTACAGCTATACATCTACTCCCCCTCTGGGCCTTCGTGGCCTGTTCTAGAGTGAACTTTACCTTTTAATTTTACCTTAATTAAATATCAGATTTGATAAATATCCGTCCAGTGGGAGCTGAGTTGTTACATGCCGACGGACGGACAGGCATACACACATGACGAAGCTAAAAGGCGCTTTTTGTAATTTTGCGAACACACGTAAAAAGTGAATTCATAAAATTTAATTCCAGTTCACACATACAGTACGTGTGCAGTGCAATGTCTCGCCTGCTGCCGTCAGACGACATTCACACGGTGCAATGAAATGTCGGAATGTTCCTTAGGACAGTCCGCAAAATTGCGATAAGCAACTATTAGCTTCGTCATGTCCTTCCGTCTTTCCGTCCGTCCGCATGGAACAACTCGGCTTCCAATGGGCGGAGTTTCATTAAATTTGATATTTGAGTATTTTTCGAAAATCTGTTAAAAAATCCATACTTCATGAAAACTGATAGATAAGAGTGACGGTTACTTTACATGAAAACCAATACACATGTTTCATCACATCTCACTCAGTTCTTCTTGGAATGGGAAATGTTTCAAACAAAACTTGTAGACAAAATAAAAACGAACATTTTATGTTCAAAAATTCTTTTTCGAAAACCTTGCTTTAATGAGATAATGTGGAAAAATACTGTAAAGCCGGACAGGCCACAGCTGACAATGTGGCACATGCGCATTGCGTGCTGGGTACGTAACGTTACAAACACACGCTCAGAATAAGTAATCTAATAGTTACTGCTTCTGCAGCAACAAAGGCTGCACGAACGCGCCTCAATGTTGCGTTAAACGTATCTAACTGCCTGTCTTGTTATACGTTAGGAGCAGGTAGCAGTAAACATTCAGTATCGGTATAAGCGTACAGCGGTCCATCAGTAGCTATAAGAGCGATCGCTTTACAGGTTTGCATTCATAAGAGATGCACAAATTCATGCCCATTTGCATATTCCAAAGCACCTGTTCGCTTAGGAGATCCAATACCGAAAAATTACTTCTTCAAACCAGCAATACCGTTCTGTTACTGTCACATTTATAACGTATAGCAGTTGCGGCTCGTACGTTCTCCATACAGCGTCAGTTGACGCTATACCGTCTACGCACAGAGGCTAATGACTAAGCATAGTACCTAAATAGGGTATCAGGGCTAAATTCGTATGTTCGGGGCAGAAAGGTTCGACAACTTGAACCAATTTTGAACTTGAATTCATAACACGAAACGGAATTTCGTTCTAGAAGTTCTGGCCTACCAAGTAGTTTTCTGGGCTTGCTGTGCTGAGCGGTACGAGCAAACACGGTAACCTCTCCAGCTCTGTTCTATCGGCCTACCTTACGCATGTTCAGCCGGGCTGTTTTTGTCTATGGGCTGGCTCTCTGTCTGGCACTGAAGGACTGTGCACTGCGGGTTGCTTCGGCTCTGGCGTCCTTACCATTCAGTCACACCCTGTTTCATAAAGCGTTCCGTAAGTAGTTAAAAATTAAATGCCACTGAACATACTTGAGATGATTCACATTTACCTACACTGGCAATCATAAATCTCACACAAGGCAGCATTTTTCTAAGCCTTCCTTTATTTCTTACTATGTTACTTCGACACAATTCGGCCAGTAATTTGAAATCACAAACTTTTATTAAAACATAGCCCCAGCACTGTTCCTATATACTGAACCAACTCCATCTCCTCATCATAACAATTTTAGAATATCCCATTGTAAACACACGTATGATACAAATGTACAGCCAGAAGCATTACGACATCCTGTTTACAATTTCAGTACAGGCCGCAATATGCCAAATATAACTCCGTAAACAATCGTTGAAAGTACTAATGCTCTCCCGTATAGCACACAGATGACGCTGCACAATTATCAGAGGCTGACCACGTTAAAATGATTATCGGTAATGTGCTACCGGACACTGCAGCGTAGTGCAGACACAGTAAAGTGTTACTGAACACACTGCAGCGTAGTGCAGTCGACAGAATTCGTCATTTTTAAGTGATGTCACTTGTTTTATGAACCATGCATCAGTATTTTCTCTGTCGAATGGCTAAACTTGGTCGATTTTATGGAACGCTTGCGGTCTTCGTCCACGTTTAAACGCATCTGTTCGTACCAATGACTGGGGTCCTGTGGGTGCTGAAATTGATTTTTGACACACAAGTTAACCGACTACCACCAAAACGTTATTGGTTAAGTACTTGAACATGTTTATGGTAAAACGAACTGCGTTCGCGTGGCGCAAATTGCTTTTAGTTTGAATGACCTAGCGCAAACCCGGACTTGCGAGTTCTAAGGTTAAAGCAGCGGTTTAGCTAAGGATTCCGTTCGTCTGGGACATGAAGATGCGTCACATGAATTGCAGTTGGATCACGTCGTTTAGAGGCAACACAGTGTTCTCATCTTCAAAGATGAATAGGTCTTAGAAAATGCATTGCACTGCGTCGATACGTCAGGACCTCAGAAGAACGGAAACTTCATATTCAGGGTATATTGAGATCAGCGAATGCCTGCCACGGTCTTCCGTCTTCCAGTTTACTGTGCAAAAACGTACAGATTAAAAGTCGCAGAACTACAAGTGTGAGACTTGGTCTGCCACATGAAGGGAAAGGCGTAGGCTGAAAGTCTTCGAAAATGTTGCTCTGAGGAAGACACATGGGCCTAAGAAGGAGAAGGTAACGGGAGACGGAAAAAAAGTTTACAGCGATGAGCTTCGTGGTAAGTGGTCCTTACCATGCTACTTGGGGTGATCAGATGAAGGAGGATGAGATGGGAAGACCATATGGCACGTACGGATGAGAAGAGAAATGTCAACAGCGTTTGTTTGCATAGGCTGACGAAAGAGACAATAGGCGTAGAATAATATTAAAGTGCACCTTAAAGAAATAGGGTGGAAAGGTATGGAATGGACTCATCTGACTCAGGATAGGGACCAATGGCGAGCTCTTCTGATCTTGACCGGCTGAGAAACTACTAGCTTCTTAAGTGGCACCGTACTACATGGATTTAGTGGAATAATGTGTGATGCATGTTATCAGTCTTACGCCTCCCACACACAGACAACACAACTATAGCTGGTGTTAATTATAAAGAACAATACGAATGCGAATGGGATCCCATGATATTGACGAGTTATATGCACCAGCATTTTTAAGTTTTTATAAATATTTGGCCTGATGATGGCCTAGTCAGGCCGAAACTAGTAGCCGGTATTTGAAACAATAAAATATACGGATATTTGCACCGCCATATTTTATTTTATTTCATTCTAGCACTGTGCTTTGCTTATCCGCTCGATTTGATCACCTCAGTAGGCTACTTAGCGCCACTCATTCTCAACCGGAAATATATGGAGGTGGTCAGGTTTACGCTCTGGCTGCTTTTTCCTGGGGAAAGAACCACCGGCATCCACTGCGTAGGCTGCCGGGTGGGCCCCAGAACCGGTGAGGGCCCTTTGGAGAAGAGACAAATGTGTTGCTCCTGCCAGGAATCGAACCACGTAGTCTATCACTGTACCGACTGAGCTAATGCTGCTGCACACACGAGATTTAGTGGCTTTGTTGAGACACAATTCGTCACTGTGCGGGCCTTCGCGGTGTTCTAACTACAGCAGGCCGACACTGCAGCGTGGGCAACTTGAACACACAGAAAGGCGAAGGTACCCCCTACCCCCCCAGTGGACCAGGGCCTCCTCATTATCGAGGCTACACGATCACATTTAGACACACAACACTCGGAAGGACTACTCTGGACGACTGATCAGTCCCACGCAGAGACTCCTCTGCCTGACAACACACAACACTCATAACAGACACACATCCATGCCCCCGGTGGGATTCGAACCCGCAATCCCAGCAAGCGAGTGGCCGCAGTCCCACGCCTTAGACCGCGCGGCCACTGGGGTCGGCGCGAAAAGACCTTACGCTAAGGTAACTTGTGCTGCAGCGCTGACTTGCACTCAGTAGTAATCCGGTTCGAATGCGGATGGCACTGACTGACAGGTCTATGGGCAGATGTCGTGTCACATTAAGACAGGCTGCGGCCACTTCCAGTTCTTCAGTCACTACGATCAGCACATTAGACGCTATTCAGTCTGAGCTACTGAGAACACTGCTCAAGAGACTGCAAACAGCAAACCACCAGACGATGGGAAGGTAAGTCGTCGCCATACCAATCTGCACGAAGGCAGTAATGTTCACTTATTTACCGTTCTTTTAACATCGCTGTCGCAGACCAGTGTGATAGAGCATAACTTGGACAGGACGTGCAACCTGCCGGTCAGACGTAATTCGAAGTACTCTGCCGTCAATTGTGTAGACGGACTGAGTAAGACTACGACAAACGTCACCCAGGACAGATATTAGTTCTGACTGCTGCTGCCTGCTGGAACGTGACATTAACAGGCTGGGCAACTGACAAAACATGGTTCGACTCTCAGCAGGAGCTAGAGACTTCTGCCTCACAACGAACTGACCAGCTCTGACGCCCATCCAGTGGGCACCGAGTGTTCTGGCCGGGGAATCTACCTGACCACTCACCTCCATCTAGTGCGGAGGTAAAGAATGGGTGGAGCTGTACCTCTTCTCCCCCTACATGTTTTCATAGCATGCATGGGGAGAACTTTACTTTCATTATACCGGGCACTTCCTGTGACTAGGCTTTCTCGAGACACAGTAACCCCCAAAAGTTACATGTTGTGTAAATGTAAACTTAAATGTAAATGTAAATTTACTCCGCGTTTTATCAAGCAACAGGCTTTGAAGAGATAACGAGGAAGTGGAGGTACAGCTCCACACATTCTAAATGTTAGCACTTGAATATAACTGCAGAACTTCACGCCCCGGCCGCTTTATCATCAGGCCAAAGATTACGGTACCCATTGAACAGGAGGCTGGGTGGGCTCCAGATTCCGTCTGTGTGTTTGGAGAACAGAAGAATGTCACTCAGCCCGAGCTGTGGCGGCTTGCTGCAGCACGCCAGACAGTGTGAAGTCTCCGAGTGTTTTGTAAGGACAGACAGACAGACAGGCAGGCACACAGACAACTAAGGTCATCATTATCTGCCTGCAACCGGATTTGGGACCCATGAATTTAATTTCATATGTTTGTTTGGGCGTCGCGCTTCTTCTTGTCGGTTCCTTAATTGAACACGTCACTGCGCCACACGAACAGCGCAGTCACCAAGATTAAATTAATTTGCTGAGGTGCCAAAATAAACCGAATTAATAGAAATATCGCAAACCGAATTATGCACCAGGCAAGAAATTTCAGACACAGTTCATTAAAGCCTATTTCCCTAATGCATAGGTAAACAGTTATTATTTTTACTAGCAACTCGCAGCACCACTTCACCGTCTCGCGTGACGAGAGACGGCGCAGCGTTCGCCGCTATTCCAGTTTGCTGTCAGTCGGAGTCCACAGGTGTCAGTTCAATGCACTGCACTTTATGTTAGATTTCCATTGTTTTTCAATAGACTGCAGGACAAGCGTTCCTGCGGCTCGCAGGCGCGCGTTACGCACAGCAAACACACTGTTCGTTGCACGCCGAAGTTTTATAAGTTAAGCGAGCCGACGAGAAGTGGGTACTGCCAGCTGGAAAAAAATGATGTCCCTACAGAAAACACAATTAAATTTTCTGATCAGATGAGCGACTATTAGCTTCTCAAGCAGGACTCTGCTCCACGGAGCTGGTTAGTTTCAGCGTCACAAGATCTCAACTGGCGCGACGTGTTCATATCTGACATCAGTAAAGCAGTAAGTGCAGCCAGTGTATGCACACGACACTCGCTGCACTTACGTTACAAAGAACATAATTATGTATTTCAGACTGGTGCCATTTCGGACCATTAAATTCCAACGGTAACTATATGTACCGCCAGTTTAACATGCAGCAATTCTACGTTCTGCCCACACAGTGTATTTATGTGTTTTGTGTGGATCTGAGAATAAACAGCGATTATTTCCCTATACAACATTAACTGACTGGTTTTTATAACAGAGACAGTGTGTTTACTGCGCGGTACGGACTGTTTATATACAATTCAGGCTATATTCAGCCTTCAAGGGCCGTGTCATGGCTCATGCGGTTAGTCGGCAACCCTTCACCTTGGAAACTCAGGTTCGATGCCAGGCTCGTTTAGGCGAGGCTTGTGATGGATTAAGTAAAGCTGGGACAAGCTGCGTTCAGTGTACTTCTGTTTGTTGCTGTCAGCGTCATGCTCCAGCGCTGCTCTCATCAGAAGGACAAGCGAAGAGATCCCAGGGCACCTTCAAAAATCACTGCTCCTCTGCAAATCGGGAAGATTGGACAGAAATGTACTTCACTTGTTATGATACAAGGTCTGGCAGTATCTGCCGCAATTTTACTCGGTATTTTCAGTCTCGACCGCTGTTTCTAGTTTGAAGCTATCCTCGCGACCACCCAAGCAGCGAACTGTGGCATATGGACGGACGGACACTCAACTGCAGTGCCCCAACCAGGCGTGTGTTATTCTGGTCACACAGCCCAGTCAAGTGGTCGAGTTAAACGAATAATGAGACACACACTGGTGTCCATATAAATCAGTACTAGCAGGGTTGCCAACACACGACTGAGCTCAAACATTTCCCTTTTCAGAGATGTGTTGGCGGCTGGTTAGGAACTGCTCACTGTAATAATATTACATAATAAAATACTGGACGATTTGGACAGGGAGAGAGGTTCAACAATCGAAGCAGTTATTTTTACGGTTTAGCCAGACCTGGCCAAAGAGTCCGCGGCATTCCTTCTGTCTTCGTGACAAGAAAAAATACAGTTGTGTTTAATATTTGAACATTGCACAAAATCTGTTTATCTCTAACAGTGGCGTGGCACGGGGCACACTGCGCTTAGCTAAACAAAGTTTTTACTTTGGGATTTTCCTAATCTCAGTTCTACTGCCATTAGTGCCTGCAACATTGCAGTTCCTGTAGTGGAAAATTACATTGACTTAACTGAGCTTCTCACAGTTTAGGGATGTTTTTTGCTTGTTATTATTGTAACTTTAATGTCAGCGTGTGCTGTGCGGACTGCGACAGTTTGTAGGGGGGGGGGGAGGGGGTCCGCAGAAATAGTGACACTTTGTAAGGGTTCGCGGTACCAGAAAGTTTGGTGAACACTAAGAGGCAGCTTTGTGGTTGCAGTATGTACCGCCTGCTGCGACATTCCCACCTGGAGCATTATGTCCTGATCAACACAAGGCGGTGCATCTGACTGGCAGCTATAAACCAATACAGTACTTCGATATCAGCTGCTTTACCTCTTCTTCGGGCTAGGTTGACTCCGTACGCAGTGTAACCATTGCGTATCACAAGCGCGTACTGCTTACCGTGTGAAATACAGACCAAATACGAGAATTTGTATTCGTTTTCCCCGTGTGGTGACCAGGGACAAGAATGGGCCCACTGCTCGTAAAAGGCGACCAAAATGGGTTACCGGTGCCTGAGGGTATAGCTGGGCAACCTTGCCCGGGGGTTATAAATAAGGTGGACTGGCCCTCCAGGTTGGGGGTTGGGCGAAAGACAGACAACGTGCATCGTGGCACAGCTTACTGTTAGAAAGCTTAATTTGTGACCTAGGAACTGTCAGACTGAGCGGCAGAGACCAAGGCAGTGGAAAAGGATTAATGGGATGAGGATAGCAACTTGTAATGTACAGAGCAGGAGCAATGAGTGGACTGGTGATGGGAATGGATAGGTTTAGAGTGGATGTGTGTGTGTGTGTGTGTGTGTGTATGCTGCAAGACATTAGGTGGCCAGGGAAAGGAATTGTGGTGGAGACTTAGATGTACTGTCATATGTCAGAATATGTCTGTGGAACTGGATTGATCGTGTTAACAGAATGGATAGTAACAGAAGAGTAAGTAAAGAAAAAAAAAAAAAAATCCTCAGCGAAGTCGGATAAGAGGATGGCCAAAAAACAGATGGTGGAATGGTGCAGAACAGATAGGAACAGACGCAACATTACAAACGGGAAAGAGAGGGAAAAAAAAAAAAAAAGAGAAGAAGGGGAGAAGTGCATTGAGGAGGCGAAGGTGCGCATTGGACTGTAGTGCCATATGAGGAGGAGGAGGAAGAAGAAGGAGAAGAAGAAGAAAAAGAAGAAGTATTCTGTTTTGAAACTCATAATTCAGGTTAGTCTCGATATTTAAAACGTTAACAAATTCTTAATTTAGCCCACTCAGCAAGTTTATTGTTTTGTATGTATCTCACAAGAAACAGTGATTATTTTGAAACACCATTCACCGACTGGTCTTTGCAACAGAGATACGATGTGTTTACTGCGAGCAACGACACTATCTCTGATACATCGCAACAATTTCGCGCTTCACAACCGCCACGCAAAACATTTCGGTTGCCGAAACGTGAGGTCATGAAATTCGATAACCATCAACGCTTCGGGGAACTTGCTGGCTGTACCTTCTGTCGATACTTCCTGTCACACACAGCTCGCTGTTGGCGATCAGTTTATTGTCTGGCTACTAGTTTCGACCTCGCATATCGGTCATCATCAGGCCGACTGTACCAAAACAGGAATATAAACAGAAACTGTATCGTGTGGTAGGACATCACATCTTACTGCGTTAAAATATACTGAAAATGTAAACACAGTGTATACATGTAAAGTAAATGGAAGAAGACCTCGGGACGTTATAAAGACCTGCATAACTGATACTAAGTGCAAGAAATTTATATAAAATGCGCAATACGTAGCTCGCATGTCCTTCGTACGTCAACTGCGATGTTAATTGAAGGCTGTAATTAGCAGTAGAAGTACTCTGCATATAGTGCGCCGCTGGAGTCTCTCGAAGTATACAGAAATAATGCAAAATTGTAAACTGAAGTATAATTTCCTCATGTGGTAAAACTGTATTGTAGAAACACAATAAAACATTCTCTGATGTACGTGACGTTCCGAAGGCATTAAAACGGACCGTACGGTGTGTCTGGCAGTTTCTGTACATACAGTGCGTGTCCAAACGCACAGCAGCACAGCTGATGGTCTCACTAAACACCATGCTGACAGCTGAGCTATCTCCATATGTTTCTTATGAGCCGCAACTTCTGCATTGGACTGTAGGGAGGTCTGACCCTGGGGCAGTTGGCTGCTTCTGTACTACCAGCTTTAACAGTCAACACACAATACAGGTCAATTCTAGGCAGGCGACCCAATTCCATTCCGAAATCAGAAATAATTGGGGCCTACAGCCATTTGCCCCACTACATGTGAAGCAGCGGAGGTTACGTGCCACTGTTTCCCTTATGACACTGTTATTCGAACCAACTCAATTGGCGGTCGTTTATCGGCCCATATGTAGGACCTCTAATTATACGGGTCACGTGACAATATGAGGGGCTGGTGTGTGGGAGAGATGTTAAATCAAGAGGGTGGCAATGCGGGCTGCATTCGCTAAATGTTTCTTTTTAAGGATCCCACAACTATGCTTGGGGGTGCATTGTGGCAAACTGGAAGGGTGTGTGGGGTGTCTAGGCTGCTGCAGGTTCAATTGTTTAAAATTTCCCTCCTGGGAAGTTCTTAATTCTGTTGGATCTGACTCCAGCTCGGCGTCTTTCTAACATTGATTCACTGCGATACATTAATACGATAAATTAGCCGACAGTTGCCAGATAAAGATAAAGAGATGGTGCTTGGTCAGCCACAAACGTCAGCAGCACTGTACTTACACCTTGGGCAAATAAGGAAGTCTGACACTACTGGCTGATGTGGATTGGAGTGCTCTGAGAGGCTGACAGTCGGTCAGCTGTCTAACAAACGGATTTAATCACATTTTTTAGTGTTTATTGCTATGCTAACAAAAGGCCGGCATTAAGCCTTCTTCTAGACTAGTCGGAAGATAAGGACAGAAAAGGAATGAAAAAAACAGAGAGAGGAATAATTATATAGGGAAACGAATATATACTGTAATGTAGCATATTAATTATTGTAATTGCATAAGTTTCCGTCACTCATTAAGTGGTTAAGACGTAAAGTCTTTATTGAATGGTTTGTCCGGACGAAATACCTGGTTCATTTACAAGGACGCTACATATTAAAACAAAGAATGTAATTTTGCTTGTTGTTTTGTATGGGTGTGAAACTTGATCTCACATATTATGGGAAGAACATGGGTTGCGGGTGTTCAAGAATAGGATACCGAGAAAGATATTTGGGTCTAAGACGGAAGAAATAATAGGAGAGTGGAGAAAACCATAAAATGAGGAGCTTCATGCTTTGTACTGCTCACCGCACGTTGTTCGGATGGTAATATCAAGAAAGATGAGGTTGGTCGGGCGTGCAGTATGCACGGGAGAGAAGAGAAATACGTACAGCGTTTTGGTACGGACAGCTGAAGACGGAGACGTAGATAGGGTGTAATATTAAAATGGATCTTAAAGAAATAATATGGGACGGCATGGACTGGAACAATTTGGCCCATGAGAAGGACAAGTGGCAGGCTGTTGTGAGCACGGTGATGAACGTGTGGGTTCCAAAAAGGACGGAGAATTTCTCGACTATCCAAGGAACTGTTACCCTCTTACGAAGGGTGGTTAGTTGCTAGGTGCCTAATGTTCCCCACTCAGCTATGCTACCAACCTGCTGACGCCGTAACGCTAACGTCTTGTTTGTGTTGCAAAGCCGGGAGTGATGGTGAGTACAGCACCAGTTAGAACAGCTGCGCTGCTGAAGATGCAGTGCCGTGTCGATTGGTAGAAAGGCGTTACCAACCTTCGTGTTGCGGTCAAGATGTTAACGTTCCTGGTCAGTTCGTTTGGAGAATTTGTGTGTTGCAATGTTGGTATCACCAAAGGCAAACAATTCTGATGGCAGCAGGTAGCCGCTCTAATGAATACGCGTGAATGTGCCCGGACATGTTTACATTCAGATTTGCGCATGTCACAGGTTTTGATTCTGCAACAATACCAAGGGATTGCGAACGTGATATTGTCTTGCACGCGACGCCGTGTCACTGGGCCGTTCTTCTTGGACCCCCTCAACCTTTGGGGATGCATGTGGATGCATTCGAAACGTCGGCAACCCTTAACCCAGCGACATAGCGTTACGTCACAGTCACAAGCTGTGGCAGCACGTGGCTCCACATTTTCGCGCAGTCCCCAGTTTATATTTTTATCAGCCGCAGACTGTGTTCAGGCAGTCGCCACACACTGTCACATGAACACCATTGCATGTAATTCGTACACAACTAACTCGAGTCGGTTGGTCTTCACTGCATCACAAAATGAGTCATTATTTGCTGTTACTTTCAACTGACAGTTACCTGCCTGGCGAAAAAACGGAGGAAACAGTACATTAAGTTCAAACGCCGTGTAGACTGGGATACAGGCGCCAGCTGTCTGTTATTTCCCTGTCACCCTCAAAGTGTACCCCAACTACAGACCAAACTACACGGCGCCAGATCTCAGACGACCGCAGCCGTACACTTAACATTATTTATTTTAATAGACCTATAGACCTGAGGCTAATGGGGCTTATCACGACGAAGCATATCAGTTACCAATGTTCTTAGACCCACCACCGACTAAGTCAGATCAAATTGAAAGTCACCTTAATACCGAGTCCCGATGTCGAACCCCTCTGGGACTGTCCGTGTACCGAATACCATTGTTCGTCAGCCGTGGGGGCGCCCGACATCAATGACGAGTGAGTGTGATTGTCCGTTGTCATGTCGGTCTGATGCACGTATTGCTGAATGTACGTACTGGCCTGCAGTCTATATACATATTGTCAGCACTGACAGCAATGTACAGTGACATGGCAGGCCAGTCCAGTGCTTGTGCAGCAGGTGTGCCTCTTTAAGTACTGAGTTGGTGCTGGAACATTAAGACCACAGATAACGACTCGTACCGCGCAGTAAACACATTCCGTCTCGGTTACCCAAACCAGTCAATTAATGCTGTATAGGGAAATAATAGCTGTTTGTTCTCAGATGCACACAAAACACATAAATATACTGTGTGGGTAGAACGTAGAATTGTTGAATGTTAAACTGGCGGTACATATAGTGACCACTGGGCTTCAGATGGTTAATTTGAATCAAGTCACATTAAAAAGACACAATACCATCCCTGCTGCTAACTTCACTTTGGGATAATACCTAGACCTAGACCTTAGACCAAAACCTTCAGGTTGGACCCTAGACACCCTACACCATCGACCCGACCTACTCACCCTAGGGTCTAGGCTCTGACGCTAGACCATCATCCTACACCCTGTAAGTAGACCGGCAAGAACACGAACGTTCTCTCTTCTCCGAAACGTTCAAACCGACTCTGGACCCATCCAGCCTCTTATTCAGAGGGTACCGGGGTCTTTCACATGGGGTAGAGCGGCTGAGACGTGAGGACGACCACTCACCTCAATTTTGTGCCAGCTTAAGAATGAGTGGAGTTACACCTCCACTCCTGCTCTATGCCTCAATGGCCTGCAAATGGACAGCTTTACCTTTACCTTACCATGACAGAAAGGCGTGCTAGGAGTGGATACTGATCTTCAGCCCCTCCAACAGCTCGCAGTCTTGTTTTAAAACGTGGAGTTATGTCACTTCTGCCCTGCTATCATTTGCCAAGAGGGGAAGGAGTGTCTGATGGACCAACTGATGCAAGCTGCAGCAAGTATGATAGAATTTTATTGAGTCTCGTTTGTAGTACACTCTCTGACAGACAGTATGGGCACTGCAAAACTGCCGGGAAACTAGGACACGTGCGACGATAGGATGTGAATTTGATACTGGAGGGCCACCAGCCCCAGACTTCTATATTGGCCAGCGGGTTAAAAAAAACTGGCAGGCATCTAAAATGGAATGACGTAATTGCGGCGGTACGTACATAGGTTGCCTATTTATTATGAGGCACGAAGACACTCCTGTCTGATCCTTGCCACATGCATGCGATTTCTAACGGATCCAATTCTGACAGAAACGGAATGCTTCACGCGAGTTTTGAGGTTCCCGGCGGTGTTGCTGTGCCAGTAATTCTCGACGTTTCGAAGGGTCACGGTACTTTCATCCTTCAGGGATCCAGCAGTCCAAAAAGAAGGAATTTCTTGTACTGCTTGCACTACGACGCTTTAAATCGCCGGGAACTACTGGTCCAGCGAAGAAGAATGGGCTTCATGGTCTGCTGGACCTTGAAGCTTTTATGCCTTCCAGGCAGATCAAGTATCAGCAAAAGTAAAGAAACAGAACAGTTAACGACAATGCTGACAGTGGCAAACTGTGGCGCAGAGTGAGGGAAGGAGCAGTGAATGATGCAGCAGGAAGCAGTGAGGACAGCCTGAGACACTCTCGTGGTATTTGTCTGGAACGGACTGACGAAAACCACGACAAAATCCACGATACTTAAGGGGGCGACATTTGAATCCCGGACATACCGTATAAGAAGTAGGGGTGCTATTGGGCGAACAGCAGTTGTGGCTGGAAGGAAACGAGAGAAATAAAGGAGGAAAGGGAGCTCAACCATTTAAAAGCCACGATACAGAGAGACAGGAATGATAAGGAAGTAGGAGGCGCTGTAGTGAGGGGCACTATATTTGTTATTACGGGGGGGGGGGGGCAGAAACTTTATTACTCAGAAGGTTCCCACGCAGTACCCGCTCGTCCTTCTATTAGAGGTAGGCTGGAAGCAAGGTAGAGTTTCTGGGAAGTCAAGAAGGTACCGCGGGGAACTGGATTGTTGGAGTATGCAGCATAGGTGACAAGTTGACCATCTGCGTTGAATTTGGAGGGATGCGAGTGAGCAGAAAATTTGAAACTAATAGTGGACGAGCTGCATGAGAAGCATGGCACGCACCGTGGATTTGGGTACCAACTGAACATTTGCCCGAGTTAAAGCGAATTAAATATAAAGGTCTAGTGCGTACCTCGCAGTAAACACACTGCGTCTCGGTTATACAAACCAGTCACTTAATGTTGTATTGGGAAATAATCGCAGTTTGTTCTCAGATCCACACAACACATAGAGACACTGTATGGGCAGAACGTAGAATTGTTGAATGTTAAACTGGCGGTATATATGGTGACCAGTGGGGGTCTGACGAAGGTCGTATATTGCACATCAAGAAGCAGTGTGTGTACTGTGCCTTGGATGACAGGTCGCACTGCTGCACAGCAGGTCGTGCTTGGCGCTGTGTGCAAACAGACTTGCTACGGAAATTGTCTCCCTCGGTGTCTGCAGTATTTATAGGATGAATGTACCGTTTCTCGGTACGAAACTGCAAATGCGCCAGAATTAGAAATACGTTCCACAGTTGCAACACAGTCGACAAGCCATCCATGAAGAAGTGTCGAAACATGTTGTGGAACACAACGAAATTTCGTGGCGCATGTGGAGTGACGTACGTGGATGGGTTTACCTTGCAGAAGTCATAATTCTCACTCGCTCAGTTTGTTTGTTGGCGCGAAATCCCTTCCTCAAAAATATTTGCAATAACACTTTTAAGCCCAGTGTTGACTATACGTATCACCAGTTTAACATTCAACAATCCTAAGTTCTGCCCACACAGTGTATGTATGTGTTTTGTGTGGATCTCAGAACAAACAGCGATTATTTCCCTATACAGCATTAACTGACTGGTTTGTGTAACAGACGGAGTGTGTTTACTGCTCGGTACGGACTGGATCCATATTCGTCAGTCACAAGCTCCGTAGCTTATTAATTACAGTGACAGAGATGTGCTCAACTTGCCATACTCGCTGTACTTCCGTTGTTGTGTTTTTGTTATCTTCCTGCTAACGAGGTCTCTGATATCGCTCTGTTTATATGTTCGGTCACAACTGCTGACGTCATCACGAACGTGCAGTGCTACAGTTAACATATTCTTCTACCGTCTTCCTGGTAATGTGGGAGGGCACAGTAATGAAGATACATGGCAGTAGGGCCCTTCTTGAGAAGCTACCTATTTCCTCAGTCAAAAAATACCCCGCGTTTCATGAAACGCGAGGGTTCGTTACCGTTTTAACAACAGCCCATTATTTCTCCCTACCTTGAGCTGGATTAATCCTATTTACACCCACTCAATTAAGATCAACTTTAATAATATCCCGCATCTGACGTCTAGTTTTTCAGGCGTTCCCTTCCTGCATGTTTCCCCACCAAAACTCTGTATACACTGCTCTTCTCCTACACACATGCTGCAAGCTCCCCCCCCCCCCCCCCCCCCCCCCCCCCCCCCCCCCCCCCCCCTCCCCCCTCCCCCTCTTACCCTTTTCTCAT
>Ga0123354_10004369_pt1 | contig 20014 bp, 9 predicted proteins | sample TergutLab28metaG_2_FD_97872 | JGI IMG/M metagenome (GOLD analysis project Ga0123354, IMG submission 97872) | Labiotermes labralis P4 segment gut microbial communities from Petit-Saut dam, French Guiana - Lab288 P4 | ecosystem: Host-associated > Arthropoda: Insects > Digestive system > Gut ...
CATCGACGAATGAAAGTTCAGTATGGTGATGCATGTCTGTCACTACAGCAAGTGTACGAGTGGACTAGGAAGTTCATGAACGGCATTAGTTCTGTAACAGACTCTCCTCTATCTGGTTAGGCATACCGAGTAATGATACCAGAGGCCATTGCAGCAGTTGAAGTCATCGTGAAGGAAAATCGCCGCTTAGCAGTGAATGAAATAGCCGCACATCTGGATGTGAGTCATGGATCAGCACACCATATCGTCCTTGGTAAAAAAACAAAAAATATTTAAGGTTTTCATTTGACTCACCCTCGTAAAATGATTAATAGATACGATAATGACACGCTACACAGGTATGGGGCCAGCACGTTGGCGCAGCGGTGGGAAGGTAACATGGTTCGAGTCTAAATCGGGATTCGCTCCTTCTGAATTGAGGATTTTCATGATTTTACTCACTGCCTCCAGCAAAATTATGGTCTACGACCTCACTTGGATATCGGCTGCTTCCTTCCAAATCCTTTCCAGTTCACCATCCCATCCTTTAGACTGTAAGTAGACTGAAATACCTAAACCATTTTAAAGTACAAACAACGCAGGTGTATAATGCGAGGTGGTAGGCTCTCGCAGCGGTGCAGTTAAGGTCTTAATTCTGATCCAGCACCAGTCACCTTACGACACCACCCCCTATCCCAGAAGAATGTAGGTGCACTGGCTCGTAAACTGAGAACAGTCTGTAAGGGCCGGGATTCGAATCAGGTATTACCCATAGCCGAGGTAGGATAGAAAACCATTATAACGTTCGCTTTCTTAGTTCTGTTTTACATGAACGCGAAAAGTAGGTGGTAAAATTTTGGGAGAATTCTTCACCATGTAGCCTGCCTGTGTTAAGTCTCTAAGTTGTAACAAGCTTGGGGTCGTTTTAAAGGAACATCATTTGCGTGTCCTGTTATACATTTGTGTAAGTACTTCCCGTTTTATTCTTCTGTCATAATGAAGTGACGAACGACATTAAGCAAAGTGCCTTCATAAACGTTTATATTCTTATTCTTACTTTCTGGTGTTTGAGAAGAGAGAATTTATCGTCTCCGCGTTTTTCCTCTTTTCAATCCCTCACTCTCCCGCCGTGTATGTGTGCCTACGGTGTGTTAGTGGTGTTAGAGATATGCACGTGCCAGAGAATGTTGTCTTTCCTTTGTTGTTGAGCTGAGAGGGAATGAAATATTGGTTATACCTCCTAACGATGTCTTTGCCCTCCCCATTTCCATTTGATTTCATCCTTCTTCTGTCACTCATTCACCGTCGATAATATAGTCTACAGTTTCACGTAACTGGTTTTCAGGCATGTGTATGTTTTCTTTTCGCTACATCTGTTCTAATTTTTCTGGCATACTTTTTGAGCCCTTTCCAGACTAACCATGCGAAGGTAAGCTACCAGCCAACGACGCGCATTATTTCAGAAGAGCGAAGACCTCGGACTACACCATGGCGGAAGCCTAAAATGTCGCATTGGGCAAGTGTTTTTCTGTAGAGTACTCGATATCCATAATAGCATTGTTTTGTAGGTTCCGAGGCTTTGAAACCCTAGCACGAATGATGAATATGGAACATTGGTGGAATGATACTGACAGTGGAAAACGTAAGTACTCGGAGAAAAATATGCCAGTGCCACTTTATCCACCGCAGATGTCACGTGGGTTGAGCCGGGATCGAACCCGGGTCTGCACGGCGAGGGTGTGACGACTGCCTGGCCCATGACATGGCCTTGACGACTAGAATAAGGCTAAAATTAATCTATACTGTATATAAAAGATCTAGTTCGTACTTCACAGAAAACCCTTTTTTTCATTTCCTGTCGGTTAGTGTTGTACTGGGGGGGAAAAAATCTGTGTTTATTGTATCATACGAACATGTAAGTACGCTGCACGTAAAATGCACAGTTATTTAATGTTAAACGTGACTATACGTATAATGACCACAGAGCTTATGATTAGTTCCTGCCCTGAAAGATTCTATGGAAGACTTTTTCGTGGAGACATTTTAATTTAGATAGTTGGATTGCGTAACGGCCACCTTAAAAAATAACACAAAACGAATACAAAGTTTTTCTCTTTTATTTTTTTCTCAGCAATTTGGACACCTATTTTACGATATTATCCAGTCGAAAGCGTAGGTACATAAATTTTAATCTTTGGGCCATATTCACAGTTTGTTTTGAAAAGTTTCGTGAGCCGCCAAAAAAAATCTTCAACGGATCGCATGTGGTTCGCTGGCTGCCAATGTGAGTTGCCTGTATGCTTCGGTCCTATAATCCTCTTCGATATGACCAGTTTAACGCTAGACGGGGAGTACGCTACTTAATAAGGATTGCTGTTTATGTTACTGTCCTCGTCAGTTGGCGTGGCGTCTTTAAATAAGCAGACCGTAGTTGGTATACACACCTACGCTTACTGGTAGTTGCTTCTAATTATCACACGTGTTACTGAAATAGGAAATTGTGTCTGTACATGTGTGCTATAATTTGTGCATATCGGACGTCACGGTGTTGGTCTTTATTCCCACCTCACCTTATTTTTTTTTATAATTTTGCTCTTTTTTTAAGTCAGTACCTCGGTTTTCATCTGAATGTATGATGACTTTATTCTCTGTTCACATCTCGGAGCTGTGCGTAGCATCCGTCGTCATGATGAAGTCTTGGCAGTAACGATTTCGGAAATTTCGGTCTCCCCACCCTTGCATTTCAGTAGATGCCAGTCTGTATGGCACTCCCTTCTTCCCTCGATCATTAAGGTCGTATTCCTACACACGACCTGCGCATAACATTTGTATTCTTGAGTATAAGACTGTAACAAGTGAAAGAACGGCCGTGTAAGCGTAGAGAAGAAAACCAACTAGATGCTACTGAACGCTTTATTGCACTTATAATCTGCTCCAACATGTTTCGGGCACTTATATGCCCATCATCAGGAGCTCGAGACTATACTTGTGTTATTTCCGCATATGGTGTGTAATGCCTTGGTTGTTGGTGGTCGGTTGTTAGGAGCAGAGCAGCAGGCTATGCGTCCGGGATGAGGGAAATTGTTGCACAGTTTTCCACATCCCGGACGTTTTAAGTGTTTTAATATACATTTTAAACTTCTTTAATATTATATAAAAGTGCATTAGTTGGTGTGTGTAAATTAAATAAACTTCAGAATGCACGGTGCAACGATAGAGATAGACGATAAAGAAAGAAAGCTACAAGCTGTCTGTAATTCGAAAGTACAGCAAAAGTGTTGTGAAAATGTTTTCGTTACATTCGGACACGAAGGTACTCATCACTTATTATCTTGCACCGTAGAGCAAAAGTCTAATTGTCAATTATCGTGCACCACAGATACGTTTTTATCTGTTCCGAGCACATGTGCTCGAAACATGTAGAGGCATGAAATAAAACTTATTGTGAAACAAATTTTGTGCATCAACTTGGTTAAATACTGAGATAAATATACTGAGATACAGCACGGTCAGCAAAACGTCAAAACACAGATACGTTGTTGTTACCTCTGTCGCTGTATTATACGAGCTCGTATGAGAGCCTTGATAATGAAGTATGTATAGGAAAAAAAATGTTGGGCGTAATTCATTCAAAATTAAAGATTGTTGTGTTGTATTTAATGGCATATTTTGAGTACTTACACAAAGTACAGTAGTATGTCAAAAGTTAAGATTCGTTACTGTGTTCACGAAACACCACCATTGGGCCGTATCCTGAATCACTAAAATAGTATTCACCCTTCCACACTGTGTTCTTGAAAGTTACATTCTAATATCGTACTCCAAAATACGCAGACTTTTCTGAACCCTTCAGTTTTTCACATGAAAATTGTATTGAAAACTGGCAGTTACGTAAGGTGGTCAAAACATGTAATGATGTCTTACTGAGAATTGCCTGGTAGTGTAATTGTATGTTGTCTACTGAAAGTGTAAGTAAGCATGTTCTGTCACAGGGAAGACATAGTATTCCCCATCTAATCCTCTTCAGGAAGACCTAAGGCAACCCTTTAAGTAAATCCGGTCAGACATTGCCACCGACGTTGGAAGATGACGTAGTGCTTCGTTCCTTTATATCCCTTCATCACCATATTCTTTGACTTATCCATTAGTGAAAATGAATGCTTTCTGAACAGAGTATACCAAGGTGAACCTTTTTTTTTTTTAATAACTGGCTTGTTAGTAGTAAACGAGCCCCGTTAATTGTCATATGGCTGGCCATTCCGAAACTGTTATTTTTCATCAAAGATGAAAAGTGTAGTCCATAAACTTTCCGATATCCCTTGCAGTAGTAAAAAAAAAGAGCATATTAAACTCCACAACCGTTCTCGGTCCTCCTAACGTATTAGATAATGTGTAATGCTGCGCCGCATATAACCGAAGAACTTTGAGATTGTGGATTCTTAACGGTGCTGATTTTGAAGATTACTGTGCGGTGCCCCGTTAAAGACGTTTCGGAGGAACCTACTGTCGCCAACTTCGGATTAGGGTCCTTATTAACCTGCTGCCTCCGCGGATGGCGTCCTCCATGCTGCTTGACGTCACGTACAAGAAGACAGTAATTTTCGAGACAATTTTTATCAGCATTTTCGTAACTATTTTGTAGAAAACCGCCATGCATGTATTTCAGTGCTAACTCAAATTGCTTTTAATTTTTTTTTTGCATTACTTCCTTAATCGAGCGTACACATTTTGCGTATTTTACCCCGGTCGTCAGTTTTCCTGGTGCCGTTTCTTTGCACGTTTACGATAACCAAGATTAGTTCTTGGAGCGAATATCGTCTGTTTCTGAAGAAATACTGTGATATGTTATCAGTCCCCATGGGTTGTACCTCTAAATACATCACGAAGTTTTGCTTCCACACCTTTTCCGATTCATTTATTTACAGTTGCGACTGCGTGACCTGCACCTGTGTTGTTCGGAACAGGCCGTGAAATACAAGAGTTATGAAGATGGCTGACACGACTCTTCAAGGTCCAGTGGTTACTGTAGGTACCGTCAAGTTTAAAATTAAGAACTTTGCGCTTTGGTCACACAGTATATTTATTCATGTGTTCTATGTGATTTTTACAGTAACAGATATTGTTCCTAATGGACGCACACTGTTATCTGTGAGGCACAAGCTGAATTTCAGTCTTTAAACGCTTGAATTTTCAAACTTTTTTTATATATCAAGTTTGGAACACTGCGAAATTTCAGTTATAGAGAATACATGTACAATTAATATTGAGTAATTAATTGGCTCTAGTTAACTCAGAAGTGGCAATAATTCGCAGTTATTTCATTTTCATCTAACGTCTACATCGAATAATTAGTGCGCCTTTGTGTTGGGGATATCAGGAGTTAAGAGTCTCGCGTCGGAGTTTGGCCAAGCCAACGAAGCTTTTCATTTGTTTTCCTCAGTATTTACAGTCAAACGCTTGTACTACATGTACATTAACCTTTTAAACCCTAGCGGTTTCTTTACCTACCACCAGGTTTAACATTCAAAAATTCGACATGGTGCTCACTTTGCGTTGAGTGTTTTGTGCGGATCTCAGAACAGGCAGCGACTTTTGCTTTATACATCATTAACTGGTTGGTTTCTATAACCGTTGGTGGAAAGTGTTTACAGCGCGGTACGGACTGATTCCTTATATAAAGCAGATTGCGCTTCGTCTTTAAAAGGTTAAAAGGCCGAATCCTTCCAAAATATCTTCAATTCGTCTTCACAGTGATCCTACCTTTCCACACGACATATCTTATGCATACGAATAAGCATAATATCATAATTGCCGTGCTGTCTGTTGTGTTTAATGTATCTGCCTTTACGTTTGGCTGTAATGTGCCCAAGTGTCTGCCTTTTCTTTTGCTGCACGTTTTGATGACCCGCTTACGGTTGCCCCCATGCTATGCTGTCATGCGAATTGGTTCCATGTGTGTACGAAGATTTTTGGTTCCACTGAAATTAGTTTAAAATGCAAATTACAATACTGAACGCGTTACGATGTCTCATTGGGACAAACAGTGGTTAGTCGCATATGTCGAACTGTAGACGGATTGCGAAGGGGCTGGAGTACTGCGGGAAGCCATGAAAAATTTCAGTCGTTATCGTCCATGCCGCAGCCGGTTTTTGAACTCTGTATCTCCTGCATATAACTCGGGCGTGTTACCCGCCGGTAAGTTAACCTGCTTCATGCTGAATTAGTAATATAACCGATTCTAATCCAGTTGCCGTACTTCGCTGCTATTAGAAACTTCACTAAACGCCACTCATGCGCGTAAGAGCGCCATTCTTTGTGACGTCAGAACGTCTGCAAAGTGGCGCAGAAAATTCCAACGCATTCCATTAGGTCGTGGAAGCCATTGGTGACGTCTAAGTGGGGCTGTCTCTCTCTAAATATAGATTAGTCTATACAACATAACCCTTCCGACTTCCTCATTTTGTTTTGTGATGAACCTGCGTCTCATGCCTTCGCGTTTATCATTTTGGGTTTTGTCTCCCGTCGTTTATATGCTGACGCTTTGAATTATAACTTTGTATGTTGTTGCATGTACTGTGTATTTGCTATCAAATATGTTATTAACGGGGATATTTTCAAAAAAAAAAACAAAAAACAAAATTATTTGTCTTCTTTGGGGGAGGGGGGGGGGGAGCTGGGCGGTGGGATGTTCGGTCTCAAATGTCGGGGATGGAGAAAGAGAAAAATGATGCAATTAACATATACTGAAAGGGGAAGTAGATTCCTGCGACGAATTTTATAGATGAGACATACAGATACGTTTTAGACACGCACTATTATAGATGCGGTGTCCATGTAAGGCCTTTTAATTTATTCATGTACTTGTGGATCTCATATATATATATATATATATATATATATATATATATATATAAAATACACACACATTCTTACTTCCACACGCGCTGGACGGGGTTTGTAAGAGTTATTGGATCGGCTTGGGCAAATTTTCTTCGGTCATGATTCCTTGTCTGGATAAAAAGATGTGCAGTGTGTCCATGTTCGTCTTCGGTAGAAAAGGCACCTGGATTTCATAGATGAAAAGTATTCGGCGCTATTTCTTTGCCCTGGAAGACTGTGAGAATCACTTCCTGAAACGTTGTGTCTTCGTATCCAGGGAGCACTCAAAGAAAATATTCCATCCATTCGAATGCAGTCGTTTCACTTTGCTTTGTCAGGTGTTCTCCATGTTCATCATCACTTCATTTTTACTAGACTGCTGTTGACTATGCTGTTCGTTCGTCGTTCAGATCTTGGTCTTTTGTACATGGTGTTATACCGCTGGACCTGCGGTCTCTTGACTGCAATCGGCAACTTACCTTATTGTGACACTTTCATACTTTTAGACACGGTGTTACACTGCTGTGTACCTGCTATCTTTTGACGGCAGTAGGTAACTTACCTTATTGTGACACAATCATACACGGTGTTATACCGCTGGACCTGCGGTCTTTTGAAGGGTAATCGGTAACTTACCTTATTGTGACTCTTTCACACTTTCATTCCTCTGGCATTACCCTTGTAAACCAATATCCTCATGCTTGTAAGTTCTTTGATTCATCCGTCAAAAGTATATTTCCCAGTAGCTTGTGGTGTATGTGTTTATCTTCAAGATGTCCCCACGAATTTTAAGGCAACTTATTTTTAGGCATATTTGCGTGTAGCCATATTACATGTAGAATATACTGCACAATATACACGTCGTGTCTCTGTGACTGAAATCCCAGGGTTAAAAGTTATGTAGGCCGGCTTATCACTTATAGATTGTTACTAAAAAAATAACCCAGTTTTAGTTTCATTCTGCTTCTTTTTCCATTTTGTGTTTTTTGTATGTTAACCCTTACAAGCACTCCGCACATATTTCATTAGTGGTTTATATTGGATTATGTTTTTAGCAGGCATTTTTATTTCTTAATTAATGGCACTGACGGAATTCATTTATGCGCTAAACAGCATCACTTGATCCAGAAGATTATTGGCCCTTAATTTGTTATTCTTCATCTCTCTTCCTATAATCGTTCAATCCCTCAACCCTCTTTACCTACTTCTTAATAAATTCGGGTTTTATTTTAGTCCTTGTGGTTTAGGTAGGCCTGACAGCACATTTCTTCTTCTCTGGTTTATGTCTTGAACAATGAATTGATTATTTGGCATGTGAAAGTTTGGCGCCAAAACAACTATCATTGTAACCACTTGACCTGCAACTGTTGTTTGTGCCATTCATGCTTCGGTAACTCCAGATCCTGATGTAAAGTACAGAGAACATCGCATAATGCCGAATGAAGTATTCCGTAGCGAGTCACCTCGCACAGTCCATAAATTGACATTTGGTATGACAGTTGAGCAGCTGCGTTTTTGACCGCCCCGTCCATCGCACATAAACCACGTGTGTTCGTGCATCCCTTTGGTTTCGGAATCGATACTTTCAAGTAGACAAGTATGTAGATGTGTGTACAAATAAGTCATATGTCGTTCGATACTGTTGTGCTTTGTCTTTGTTGCGTGCTGCAGACCATTTGAGCGTACCTTTCGTTTGTAACTTTGTGTTAGGCATCTTCAACATTGTATTCCTTTCTGTTACGTCTCAGTCGGTGTGACTGAGCTGAGACATTTAATTTTATGGAGCAGAGTTTTAGCTTCAGAAACGAAACGGTGTTTTTCAGTGACTTTAGATTTCCTTTTATCATGCCCCAGCATTTGTAACCAAGAACAACTTACCGCCATCACCGTTCGTGTCAGTTACTCTTGCTTTCAGGTTTAAGCTTACTTTTATCAGTCCCTCCTGTGAAGTTCTCAATCGTGTATTCTGTGGTCAAACCAAACTCATAGTTTCCTCTGTTATTTCAGTGTTTGTAACATGTAGTTGAAGAAAGTTTCGAAGACCAAAAAATATAATACGAAAGACCGGGACGAGCAGAAATTCAGGAGAATACTGTTGTAAGCGTCGCATTGGGTATAATAGTATCAGTGTTATGTGGCCGTTTCGCCCCCAGTGAAAAGACTACTACTGTAAACTTTGTATTTGTCAAGTCGTCCGTGAAGGGATTGTAGGAGAAATGGTGCTCAAGTATGACGTCACAGGGGCATGAAGTATTTTTTTTTGTGGGATTACAAAAACTTGTCGTTGTTGCCATCCCATTGTGGATTCTGTCTGCACTGGAACTAAAGGTCACGGGCTAATTCGTAGAACGACTGTAGGTTGAAATTAAGTCAGAAAACAAGTGCGTTGGTCACAGTAAGTTGCACTTCTCTTCAAGGTAAGCTGTTTGTCTTGAAACTAAGGGGCACAGCTTCGTTAAATTTGGACACCACGCTTGTTGGCTCTGAATATCATTAAATGGGTTTGAACGAATGTAAGAATGAATTAGTGACATGGGAACGGAGAGTGTGGACTTGTTAATATGTCTGTAAATTCTTGCTCTACTAATAATCGTGGCCCAGTCCTCGAGAGGGAAAAAGAGCTTTTCTCCCCAAGCCATCCTGATCGGCTCTGGAGTCCACCCAGCTTGTAATGGAATTGGTAACGCGGCTAAAGCGGCCGGGGTATGAAGCTTACCACTTAACCTTCATCGACTACCGAGGTTAAGAATGAGATTGGCTGTACCTCCACGCCCCATACGCCTTCACAACTCGCAAGGGGTTAACTGTAGGCCAGCCGTTACCGTCCTTCCTTCTTTCCTTGCGTTTTTCTTGCCTACAGATACCCGCATGTTAATAGAAGACTTTTGTGGCTTGGATAACCGAAGCCGAAAAATGCAAATCGTTCAGCTGGTCAGTATAGTCAGACTCTTATCACGTTGGCTATAAGCGTTACCGGATTTTGTACGATGTAAGAAACAGGAATGGATTTAACCCTTATGTGATTTCTCGTTATGGTGATGGTTTCGATGTGTTTGTGAGAATATATCAGTAATATGCCAACATTTAAGTTTTAAAATATAACCAGCCGTTGTCATTTATTGGTCTGGTGATCTGCAGAAGGTCAGCTGCACTCCCAGTTTCACTGCAGTGACCTAACCAGGAACCTATATAAATCCTTGTCCACCTCTGCACCTACGACGTCAGTTAATGACTGTGATTTACCAGAGAGCTGATTGCTTGTCCAGATGTCTGCTGTGTTGAATGATATTGTTGACAACTCTCTTACACCATACCGCTGTTTTCCTTTGAAATTGTAACAGAATGATTGATTGGTGGTGTTTGACAGCGTCGAGGTGTCTGGCACACTATACAGAGATTTTACGTTGTCATTGCGAGGTTACCCCTCTGTGCATGCACGTATTTTTTCGTAGATTAAGCCAAAAGATCCCACGCTAGTAACCTACAGAGTTAACAGGGTTCCGGGTTCCTTCATTAAGAAAGAAAGGGAGAAAACTTTTGTCAAATGTCCAAATTCTGGGGTGTTCTGGTTTTCATTGCACCATACAAAAATAATTTCCAACTATTTTCGCTTGTCCATGCAGTGCGTGCTAGCAATATCTGTGCGTTCTTGGACATTTTAACAGCTTTGTTGATAAAGGCTAGTCTTCTACGATACGACACCGTGTTGACTGGATTTATTACCGATGTTTTGGAGGAGCTTGTTGTCCACTTTTTCTGGGTAGTCGAAGAAGAAGAAGAAGAAGAGTAGGAGGAGAAGGAGGAGGAGAAACCTATCTACATGAAGGGGTTTCAAAGATCTGTTATACCACAACCGTTTATGTTGCAGTACTGAAGATGCATATTGGGTCCATTGGTGGAAACATAAAATGTAAAGAAATATCCTTGGAGTGAAACCTGCTGGCAAGCGAAAATTGAGACGGTTAGGTAGACGGTAGAACGGGTTAGGATGAGCGCTGGGGTTTATTGGGTTTCAGGTTGATAGCTGGTTTGGGAGTAGCTGTGTTCAAACTTTACTGCAGAGCTGCTTCAAGATAGGTACAGATAATCAGGTGGTTCTGAACCGCGGAGTGTGGTTGGTTAGGTGACTTCAAGAGCTTGCACACAAAAATTTACATGTGCTGTATTTGTATTGGTTTTCTTGCTAAAAATCTTGACATGCTCTCTCTCTTTCTCTCACACGTTCAAGAATTCCACCTTTTTCCGCAGAAAGAAAGTTGTTAATCGGATTTCCATCGTTTTCTACATAGCCTCTTATTCAGTGGGAATACGTTGGACCTTTCTCCGGGGGTGAAGTGACTGGGTATGAAGCTGCCCACTCTCATCTGTTGTATAGTTTGGGAGTGTACAAAGAGGTTCCCCTCCTCCCAAATATGCTTTCATGGCATGACCCTTAGAACACAACAACTGCTTCATCTGCAAAGGCGCGTTCTCATAAATAGCGATAAGCGCCTATGAGCGTCGTCACGTCTCTCGGCATGGCGGTCCGCAGTATCAGTGACTTTCGTGGAATTTGATACTGGGCACTTCCACGAAAATCTGCCGAGAAACTCCAAATTCACAACGCATTGTTCTTTCCACTGTAACAATGGTTATGCGAACGTACCGCAATGTTACGTTATGCATACGTTACCTGTCTTGTTGCACTTCGCTTTCCATAAACTTAGCTGGCTTAAACCAAAAAGAGTAAAAAAGTATTGAATGTTAATGGTTTGTCTCTGTACTTTTTATGGAGTTACGGTGGATCAGTGTAGTCAGAATTATATATATATATATGTGTGTGCGTGTGTGTGTGTGTGTGTGTGCGCGCGCGCGTGCGTATATATATAATGTGTGTGATGTCTGTCTTAGGAGATCATGTTGTCTCTGCGGTGACACACGTGACGAATTCGCAAAGTGCTGAGTTAGAATCTTGAAGAGAGGAGAGTGTAGCGTATCCGGACTCGGGTGTCTGTGATCAGTTAAATGTCTATATCGCACCTTGACATGAGTCATGATCTCCTCCTTTCCTTTATCATTCACGTACTCTTTCCCTTTCCTTCATTCGCCGTTAAACGAATTACCGTACTTTACATCTCTATATTTTTCCTGGAGATTTTCCCCAAAATTCACCACACCCATAACACCGGAAGGTCAAAGGCTAGTAAGTCTGCAAAAAATACCTTGATATCTGTAGGGTGCATCTTAACCACTTGTAGCGTCGTGTTGTTCGGGAAATACGTTAAGCGTTTGATGCATGGCCAAACACTGTGGCTGAATGATAAGCCTCCTATTCATTGTTCGTGAGGTCCCGCGCCCTGAGCACCGACTGGATTGTCGTGACAGAGTTTCCTTTGTGTTCCTCATAAACTGTAGGCAAATTCTGGATAATACCTCACTAGGCTACGGCCTTTCCGTTACACGTCCCCTCTAATTCATTGTCCACAAAGATTTATGTCGACGCCGTAGGAGTTGAGCTGTTGAAATCGTTGGTAAATAAGGCATGAGTAAGGAAGTAAATTGACGCTCTGTCGTGAAGTAATCCATGAGTAGTCAAACAGACCTTGAATCATGCGGTACAATACCGTGACACTGCCTGGAATGGAACCTTGGTACTCAAAACTTTCGGATGCCTAGAATATTTTACTGTACATCACGGCGCAGTGATTCTTATGTTACATATGTTTGGGTTTTGCACGGCAGACTGCTGTACTGAAACCTTAGCCTAATAAGCATAGCATGAAAACACCCTTAAATTCACACAGCCAAGTGTGAGATACCTGTGACCACCTATTGAAGATATTACTAATTGAAGGGATATGTTGTCAATTTTAAAAATATTTATTCCATTTATTGTGAATCATTATTTTTATTTAATCTACCAACTCAATGAAGTTTTAACACATGATATAACAGCCATTTCGTTCCGACGTGTATCGGCATAACAATTCCATCATCGCGGAATACATATAAAGCTTAAAGCCATATATAGTAAACGAGGTTGCAGCTGTGAATTTCATAACCTTCAGGACATTCTGCCATTAGTAGCAGCAGAATTTACTGAGGATTATTACGGGCACTTGCCAAGCAATCTACCCTTTCGGTTGCATCTCGACTTCCTTTGGAGGGATTTCCTTGAAAGTACATATCTCTTACATTCCGCGCATGCGCTACGGACGTTGCAGGTTTGGTTGCGATCGGTTAGTAATTAAGGGCACTTTACGTGTTTTTCGTCCGTATCTTAGCTTCCATTGGAGGTATTTTACTGAAATTACATACCGTTCACCTTCCGCGCCTGCGCTAAAAACCTGGTAGGTTTGGTTGCGATAGGTCAATAATTACGGGCACATTACTTATAGAACAATATTTTTTTCGGCTATATCTCGGTTTCCATTGGAGATGTTTTTATGAAAATATGTACCTTGCACATTACTCGCATGCCCTACCAACCATGTAGGTTTAGTTGCGATGGGTCAATAATCAAGCTTACTGTACTTGGAGATTAGTCTGCTTTTTCGGCTGTATCTCTGTTTCCATTTGAGGTATTTTCCTGAAAATTCGTACTTCGCATTCCCCACACATGCGCTACGAACATGAAACGTTTCGTTTCGATCAGTCAGTAAGTAAGGGCACTTTGCTTGGGAAGCAGTGTGCCTTTTCGGCTGTGTCTTAGCCACCATTAGAGGTATGGTCCTGAAAATCCATACTTCTCATTCTCCGTACATTCACTTCAAATGTACATTTCGTTTCAATGAGTCAGTAAATAAGGGCACTTCACTTGGAGAGCAGTTTGTTTTTTCGGCTATATATCGGCTTCCATTGAGGGATTTTTCTTAAAAATTCATACCTTGCACACTCCACGCATGTACTAAAAACTGTTCGAGTTTGGTTTTGTTCGGTTGATAAATAATGGCACTTAACTTTTAGGGTATTGTGCTTTTTGGCCCTTATCTCGTGTTAAATTGGAGGTATTTTCTTTAAGATGCATTCCTCGCATGTGTTACAAACGTTGCGTTTTTGGTTGCGATGGGTCAGTAATAAAGGGCACTGTTACTTGGATGGCAGTGAGTTTTTTTGGCAATTTCTTGACTTCCATTGGAGGTATTTTACTGAGAGTATATACCTTACACATTCCGCGAATGCGCTACAAACTTGGCAGGTTTGGTTACGATCGGTCACTTGTTTAGGGCACTTCACTTTTAGAGCCATGTTCTTTTCTAGCTGGATCACGGCTTCCATTGCAGTGATTTTCATGAACATACATACCTTGCACGTTCCGTTATACACTACCTAGCTTACAGGTTTGATTGCGATCGGTCAATAATTAAGGGCACTTTTATTTGAATAGCATTCTGCCTTTTCGCTGTATCTCTGCTTCCATTGGAGGTATTTTTTTTTTATAAAATTCGTACTTTGTTTTTTGCGCGCATGCGCTACAAGCGATGTAGGTTTGGTTGCGTTCATTTGATAATTAAGGGCACAACGTAGAGAGAAATGTGCTTTTTCGGCTGCATCACAGCCTTTTGTGACATTGCATATCTCGCATTCCTGACGCATGCGCCGCAAACGTTGCAAGTTTGGTTGTAATCGGTTAATAATTAGGGCAGTTTTCATGGGGAACTCTCTACCTTTTCAGCTGTATCTTGGCTTCCATTTGAGGCATTTTTCTGAAAATACCTCGCACTTTTCGCGCATGCGCTCCAAGCTTTGCAACCTTACATTTTTATGCCGAAACATGGAGTGCAGTTGCTGTTATTTATGAATTGTAAGTTCGTTTATTTGGTACAGTAAATGAAAATAATTGATTTTGAAGTAACTGGCTTAGTTGTTCTCTTAGATGATGATGCACAAACACCGAAACATGTAGGAGATGCGCATCAAATGTATGTATATATGTATGTATGTAGTATGTATTGTGCATTTAGTTGGTATTAAAAAGTTGTCTGATGGATATGTTAATTTATTTGTTCTGTTAATCACCTCCACCGGAGGCCTGTTTACACATGGGCTTACATTGTGCACCGCGTAATTATCACATATCTGGGTGTGTTTCTGTTCATCATGAACCGTAACTAGGCAGTAACTCTTACCTGGCGAAATGGACCCGCACAAGAAAGATAATTCTATCATAAAACCCTCGGACGTTATTTACTTAAAAATATAAACGTTTAGTCACACTTAGTTTGGATCGTTTTTAGGCGCCTTCGCAAAATTCCAAAAGGCAATTATTAGCTTCGTTGTGTCTCTCGGTCCGTCTGTGCGTTCGCATGGAACAACTCGGCTTCCACTTGACGGATTTTCATGAAATTTAATGTAGGAGTATTTTTCGAAAATATGTGGAGGCAATGGAAGTTCCATTAAACCTGAGAGAATAACGGATATTTCACATGAAGACCAATATACATTTATGAACATATCTTGCTTAGTTCTTCTTGGAATGCGGAACATTTCAGACAAAAGTTGTAAAGAAAATCAAGACACACTTTTGGTGTTCAGTAACTTTTTTTTTCGAAAATCTTTATATTTATGAGATAATGTGGTTAAATACTGTACGGCCGGACAGGCCAGAGATGACAGTATGGCGTATGGGAATTGCATGCTGGATACCTAAGACTATACACACTCGGAATATGCAATACTTATTGCTTTTACACTGCATCAGTGGTTGCACGAACGCGCCTGAATGTTACTTTATACGTACCGTATATTCTCGAATCTAATCCGCACTAGTTTTTGCCGATTTCTTAATTGCAAAAAAAAAAGTTAGTTCGCGGTTTTAATCCGCACCTTTCCTTCAACCGCCTTCAGAAGTCGAGCGGTGGGTGTCGGCTGCATGGAAAGCCATCTCGGAGAGCATCATCGTCAGATCTTTCAAGAAGTGTTGCATAAGCAATGCTTTGGACGGATCCGAAGATTACATTCTATGGGACGACGATGGTGAAGATAAAGATTATAGTGACTGGGTGACGGATAACGATTCAGGTAAGAGTGATGACGGCTAATCTGATGAATAATAAATTATAAATAGTATGTAATGTATTACATAATATTATAAATAATAAATAAAATAATAGATTATTGTATTGTTCTTACGGCACGTACAGCGGCTCGACCATTTTTCCAAAATCCAGCTCACGACCGCGAATCTAATCCGCAAGCGATTCTAATCCGCATCTGATTTTTTATCTCTCTGAAACTGTAAAAAGGGTGCGGATTAGATTCGAGAATATACGATACATTGGCTGTCTTGTTATGAATAAAGTACGAGTTGAAGAGCATTTGTATGCCTACGGAAGTTTGCTGTTTTGACTATTTTTGACTTCCTGTGCTGGGACTTGCGTCGTCGAATGATCCTGACAGCTATGATGGCGGTAGCGTAGCTACTGATAGTCCCCCCCCCATGCCGGACAGGTCAATGACGAAAAGGGATACCTTGGACTCCAGGTTGGGGGTTGGGCGTGAGGGTGACATCGTCACCCGCTAAAAGAGTTTGTGTTGACATCAGAGATGCCTCAGAGAGGACTGATCGACAGAAGACGATCTGGCTATAAGGAAAAGGATCTGACTTTTGGTACATAGAACGTGTGAACACTGTTCAAAACTGGACCACTTATCCCGAAAAGGGTTTTTAATTGGAAATTTTATAATACAAAACCAGCGGGAAAACCAAGAATAAGATGGGAGGACGTCGTCCGGAGGGACACGTCACAGATCCTAGGAATACGAAGATGGAGGAGACGACCAGAAAACAGAAAAGAATTGAGGGAGGCGTCTGCTGAGGAAGGCCAGGACCCAGAAGGGGCTTTAGCGCCATAGATGGAATGGAAAATCCCACACGTTCGCACGTCTTCCATTAGTTTTCACTGTTTGTGCGTCCATTGCACGAAGTACATAAACGCGTAATGGGGATATAATATCCATTCTCCGTGTTTTTGGCAGTCGGAGTTCCTGAACGATTGTCTCCCTGAAAGTTGTCTCACGAACGTAATTTTGGGTTATATGGATTCAGTATAAATATATACTTTGTGTGGAACTATTAACGTTATTTATTTTCTGTGTAGGAATTGGTGGGCTTTATTAAGAGTTACGGCCATTACTTGAAAGGCTTTTCGATACGGTGAATATTCAGGGAAACGACCACAGCTGCCATGTGGGTTTCCGAGGGTTGCCTCGTTTCTTCGAACGAGGAAAGCAGCGTTACAAAACAATGTTCAGGACCAAAGAGAGACGAAATTCGTTTAGACTGAGAGATATTAAGCAGCGAAGAGCTTCGTTACTTGTATATGTTACCCGATATTTTTAGAACGATAAATACTAAGTATATGCACGTGATTTTGATAAAGAAGCCTTATTGTTCTACGTCGTCTGAGAACCCAAAAAACCGCTCTCTGAGTAAAACGTGCGGTGACAATCTGAAAACTTAAATGTTAGGGACGTTGGTGGGGAGCCTGTAAGCTGGTTAATGCATGCTTTAGGATCTTATGCATTGACGAGGTTTATGGGCGCCTGGTACCTTCAGGACGAGTTATGTCCGTCCGTTCGTAGACTTTTTTTTCTGTATTGTCTATGAAGGTCGCGAGAGCGAATACTGCTCAGTTCTGGTAACTAGAGAGCTTGAAGGTGTGTGAGGAATGCGGGCAGGATGGGCTGGGTGTAGGACTTAGCAACTACTATCTGTGCAAAAGCATTTATCACCTACATGAGAGTTACGGTGCCGGCCCCTATTGTTCTAGCGGCCGGTGTATTTGGGATTGGTATTTTTAGCTGATATCTCATGCCATAAAACGGTTACTAGAGTCGTACGCTGCTCCTCCCTTTTCCTTCGCCTTTCCCCACTTCCTCAACCCGCATGTTTCAAGATATGGTAAATGGACTGTATATGTTTCAGCCACTTACAGGGGCACACATCCAAGGATGCACGTAGGTTTCTGCTGTCTCCAAGCCAGTGTGAACCGGGAGACTGGAATAAGACAGACTAAAGGGATCCAGAAGCTTAATTTAGTTCCACACATTTAACGCTGAGGCATATTGGGGATTATTAAGTTATCTTACTCTGAGCTGAAGTTAGTACGAGGCACTATATTTTGTACGTGCGGTGCCGCCGGAACTTCATGCATGGTTCTGGGCATGTTAGTTTCCCTGCTGGAGTGAAGTCAGTTGCCTGATTATAGAAGTCCTTTAAAATTAACATATGCAGCCTTTACGCGAGGGTCATCACTGTAGAGAATGAGTTTTCCCTCATCTGGAAATGGTATTTACATTGAAGTTTGTATTTGGATGTAATGAAAGTTAAATGTACTGGAATTAGTTATTGTCGTTTGGGGAAACGTAAAATAAAGTGAACTCATTCGAAACGGAAGTTTGTTGTACAGTTGTAATACTGGCGTAAGTGTACATTTGTTATCACATATCGCGTTGTTGGCTGCAGGCTGGACGACACTCTTCGGAGCTAACTCGCCCTTCAATCCAGAGCGTACTCTAGGCTCTTACCTGGGGAATAACGTTACCGGAGCATTGAGATGACCGCTCCCTCATCTAGGGCCGAGGTCTAGAATGAGTAGGTATTTTCCTTCGCGCTTTCGTTTTACCTTTGTGTTACCCTCAAGGCCCGTACTCCTAGTAGGTTGACAGTAAAGGTAAAGGTAAAGCAATCCCATTACAGGCCTGGACAGGCCCTGAGGGTTCCAGGAGGTTGAAGCTCCCAGATTTCAAGACAGTCGGCACATGAAGGTGGTATGGTTGTCAGCCCTACGCACCGGCCGCCTTTACCCACCAGGAAATATTCCTGGCACTCATTTCTGTTAGAGGCTGAGTCAACCCCAGGGCCATAGTAGCTTGTCGGTAGAGGTTATAAATTCACGGTGAAGTGTTTCGTTGTTTAATGAATGCAGTATTTGATGTGAGTTTAAAATAAACCTATGTTATCCCAAATATTTCTATCCTTCAACATCTTCAACAGTACATCTATATATTGACTGGGAATCATTCACTGTTGGAAGTTAGTCGATTGTCTCGTGTTTAAAATAAAAAAGTAAAACGAAAAATTAACAATGAAAAAAATTAAAACAACAATCCCTTAGGTGTCGCAGCGTTAAATCTGTGGAATTAAGCTTCTGGACCTCTTTCGAATGTCCTTTTTCAGTCTCAAAACTGTCGGTAGGTCGTAGGTTAACGATAGTAGATAGCTACTATTAGTGGGTTAGCTCTGGTTTTCACTCTTATTTATGTAAACACTACACAATGGACAACGTTCCAGTAGTGGACCGTTCCGTATTTGTTATTACGTGGCAGCCTAAGATTTCGTGATTGATCGTCGCAAGTACACGTGCTTTGAAATGAAAGTGAAGCTGAGGTATTAAATGTGTCTGGGTGTTGTTTAATTGTATATTTTTGTGTCGGTTCGATTTGTTTTGTGTGTTTCTTATACACTATGAAGCAGAGTCTTCTTGAGAAGCTCTGCAGTTTGACCTCCCTGTATGCAGGAACCCGCGAACTCATTCGTCTAAGCTTCAAAGGATTAAGCTTTTTTTTTTCATGCAAATTGAACAACATTTTCCGTGTATTTTATGTTCTCTTATGTTTTTGATACCGCTTCAGAGGCAGGTCGATGCCGACTACCTCCCCCCCCCCCCGCCCCCCATACCTTATCCGGATGCCGCTGTCCCTGTGCAGAATTATGGAGCCTTACGAGATCGTAAAGACACTGATACAGTGGCCGTCCGCTTCTCGTAGTGATTCCGAATTCAGGTGCCCGCGGGCCGGTAACTGCCGCCTGTGAGTAATGGAATAATGTTGAATGCCTCGAAGTTTAACCTACACAAAGGAGCTTGTAACTCGTATTGTGTTCCTGAAATCTGGTTTTCTTATATCGGTGCTGCTGAAGATTCAATTCTCATGGGGTGGTGCTGTGTCGTAGGGCCAGTACTTCCCGAAGTTTCGAATATTACTTTTACTACTCTTTATCAGATATATATGTATGGATACGTGTAATCGTGTCAGGCAATATAACATGAATAGTACTTAGGGTCACTGATAACAGAAAATAGTGATAATAACACAGATATAAAAGCAAGAATAATGGCCGGAAATAGGAGTTATTACTCAGTATTGCCCCTGTTGAGATCAAAAGCCGTATCCA
>Ga0123354_10004370_pt1 | contig 20010 bp, 8 predicted proteins | sample TergutLab28metaG_2_FD_97872 | JGI IMG/M metagenome (GOLD analysis project Ga0123354, IMG submission 97872) | Labiotermes labralis P4 segment gut microbial communities from Petit-Saut dam, French Guiana - Lab288 P4 | ecosystem: Host-associated > Arthropoda: Insects > Digestive system > Gut ...
CACATGTGCTCGAAACATGTAGAGGCATGAAATAAACTTATTGTAAAACAAAATTTTGTGCATCAAGTTGGTTAATTACTGAGATAAATATACTGAGATGCACGGTCAGCAAAACGTCAAAATCCCTGTTCATTGTTTACAATTATTCGTGTTTATTCATATAGTTCAACGCCGTTAGGCATTTGTACATATCATCTGATGCATCTTAATCTTCCATATTTTTTTAATTCTCTCATCTTATTTTACATAAGTCTTACTTCGTTTCTGACCAGGCTCTCCGTGTTCCTTTGATTTCAGTTTCTAAGGTACCAACTCATCTTTCCCTTTCAATTTCTGTACCTACAGAAAAACATTGGGCTGTTGCTTTCCTATAAAGTTATTTAGTTCGGAATTTCAACCCTCAGTTGCATTGTTGGTCCTATGCCGATGATTAATTATGTTCCACACCTCGACGGGAACTTTCTGGTTCTCAATCAATTGTTGGGCGTGGTAATCGAGAAATAAGATTCATTTCTCATTTTGTTGAGCATTTGCATGATCATTAGTAAATCTTCCTCTACTTGAAAGACAGGTAGGTATTCCAAAGCAGCACACATTCTGCAGGTGTGCCGGACGTCCTCATTTTCTTTGTATTGCACTGTAAGACCAATATTGTGTAGTTGTCTTTCCAGGCACTGACTGAGATGAATATTACAGCCAGTAATAACAGAGTCTGGAAAGATTTTATTTATTGCGCTGACGACCGTTGCATCAGATTCGTCCTTCATAATTTTTGGTGATCAGAAAGAACACCATTTCCTCAGCAGATTTAACAAATAATGATGTTCTCTTTCTTTTTTACGCGGTAAAAGAGCAAACAGAACGGAATATTTGTAGGTTATTTTACTGCGAGGTGCTTCAGAGACCTACAATTTAAAAATGTGCAGTGTGGCCCCGAGTGAGCCAGTGCCTCCTCGTTATCGAGGCTTTAAGCTCACACTCATTTAGACACACGACATTCGGTAGGACACTCTCTGGACGAGTGATAAGCCCGACGCAGAGACCTTTACCTTACATTACACAACACTTACAAGAGACAGACACTCATTCAAACGGCGGAATTCGAACTCACAATACCAGAAATGGAGCGGTATCAGACCCACATCTTAGACCGCACGGCCACTGGGATCGGCCTTTTGCATTCTTTCCGTTTCCAAAAAGTATGTCCGCCTCAACCGCGAGATGTGTTCCAGTGGTTGCCTCGTCCGCTGCCCGCGTCGCCCACGACACCATGACTAACACTGTCAACAGTATGATGACGTTCTTACCACTATCATTAATAACAAATTCGAGCAGAATTATCTTTTAATGTCGTAATCCTAAAGCTCAGTTCCATTACTGTACTATCACTTGTCATCCTTCTTGATTCCATCTTCAAATAACTTCATCTATTATTCTTTCTATGGACATAAAATTTTCATTTTTACCAAAGAAAGTGTTTATTTGAAGGCTGCATACGTAAACACAACACCGAACACTGCATATTCAGCGGAAAACACTGTAGTATGTAGGTCTAAAGAAGGTTTAGGGGTAAAGGGATAGGAAAGTATGTAATACGCTGTAATTTTTCTGAATATTTTTACAAATTCGAATCATAACAAAGAAGATTATTAACATTTCACTAGACAGTTTACGATCGTTTTCATACACTTTAAGGTTATAAAGGGAACGTTAATGCTTCTGAAATTAATTTCTTTTTCACGAGATATGTAGCTGGTTAATATGAAATAATTGAGAAATATGATATCCAGAAAATAGGCAGTTATTAAAGCTCTAATAAGATAGAGTTTGAAGCTTTTTACACAATCATTAAATTTAATCATATCTACAGCTTGAAATTATATAATACAATGTTCAGAGTGTAACCTAATACCTTACTGGCGTGAGTCTTATGCAAGAGACGGTAATTGTAACATTCTATGCTACCCACAAAAAAAAAATTATCCTTCGTACTGACTAAGGGAAACGATGTGATTAAAAAGTCTTTAAAGAGTATCTGCAAATTATGGCAAAAAATTCTGCTTCTAATATATGGTCAAGCTTCAATTACAACACCAAATGACACAGCCAAGTCCAACAACTAATTCTATATCGAGTAGTAGCATTATTGGAGTGTTCTGCTGCTGCTGGTTTACCTAGCTTTTACTATATAAATAATAGAAATTCATATATATATATATATATATATAGAAATTAATATATTATGGCCTTGGATGGCCTGAATTGTTTTAAGCAAAAAAAAAAAAGTTGTCAGAAATTTCTATATATTGCAGGAAGATACCTGTTACCTACTGAATGAACCTGATTACTACTATGTGGATATTAACTGCCTGCAATAACACAACATTTCTCGCTCCTCATTGTGGCTGTGTGTATATGAATACACATTAAAAGTTTAAATCTATTGCACTAGTTGAAACATCACATATTATGTATGCTGCGTAATTATATGCAACATAATTATATTTAAATAACATATCGGGAATCTAAAACTGAATAGCGCATTCAGGTCATACACCTGTATACCAGTGAAAAACATTACAATCATAACAGTTGTGCGGAAAGAAATATACTATGCTGCCCACTACTTTCAGTTTTACGCTAGCCCATACTCGTACTCCAACATCCACCTCCACAAACCACCACTGTTTTATAATGTTACTTAAAAATTCTTAAGGTTTTAATTTAGAAATTTTACAAAATCTTCCATCTCTATTTTAAAATGCAATATATCATAAAATACCTCCATTTGATGTAAGAGGAGATCTTGTCCGTAACATACATGGAACTGAAATATGTATTTCCTATTATGATTGTGTTCAGCCTGAAGATGGTCTTTATGGCCGACACATGTCGCTGATAGTTAATTACAAACACGTTTGTATATGGACGTGATTTATACTTATTTATTTACTAATATGAAACATATGAGAGGGCCGGCTAGCTCAGTCGGTATAGCGACTGACTACGGGCTGGATGGTCCGGGATCGAATCCCTGTGGGGACGAGGTTTTCCGCCTGTCCAGACCGCCCTGGGGCCCACCCAGCCTCCTGTAAAATGGGTACCTTGTCTTTCCCGGGGGTAAAGTGCGGCCGGGTCGTGCTGCTGACCACGGACCCCCTTTTAGTGCCGCGGTCATGGCAGAGTAGAGCTATACCTCTACCCACCCTCTGGGCCACACCCGGCCTGTAACAGGATCACTTTACCTTTATGAAATAAATGAGCCTCACTTTCTTGAACGACGATCTTTAAACTACAAAGATTAATTTATGTATGTGTTGGGAATGTGTCCAGAGCACAGAGTATGCTTAATAGCAGTTTCTGCCAATTTGTGTGACGTCATCTTAGGTCCAGTTAACATGATTCTTATTTGATATCTCCACACGTTTCGATCCCAGCAGGTAGTTGTATGTAATGGCTTGTATTAATCATGTGTACCCTGAAATACACCGGAATAATATACAAAGCCTCAGCTTTCACCTCACAGAGAACACAGACCCTCTCCTTTATGAAGTTCAATTGGTTAATTCATTTTAGGGAAAGAATTAAGTCGCAGTTAATTGTGACAATTATAAGAAACTCATAAATAACACTGTGTGAACATGATAAGATTTCTTACTTTTACACGTTCAGAATGTGTTTACATAATTATTTACCGCTCTGCGATAAACAGCAAATTAATTCCGAGGCATAAGTAGTGTAGTATAAAAAACTTATAATTTCCTATGGACCTGTTATTGCGATTGACCTTCTTAGGCATTTAGTCTCAGATAGGAAGCTTTATTTTTAGAGAGATGCAGTGAAATGTCTGATTACAAGCAGGTTGCAAATTTCTTGACCAGACAATGACATCAGTTGTTCAAAGATATTTATTTTCTTCGTTATTTTTCTATATTTAATAGAGTTAGTCTTGGTTACGCCAGCTTAAACTGAGGCATTTAATTCACGATTTTAACTTTGTAGAGAATTTTTTTTTGGAATTGTGTATCTTACATTTCATTTCCTACATCACAGGAAACGACCCGTCTCCACTGCAACGAACCATGAGCACCGTTGAGGGAAATAATTTGTGATGACTCTTTGATTTACAGGAGAAAGTCCCGTGGGGACAAAAACACAATTTAAATGTGTTGCATCAGGTGGTGCATATAATTACAATTCGGCTTTAAAATTTTATAAAAATTTTTGTAATTTTTTTTCATAAAATATGTAGGAATTTAGGCCTTTGGGCAGATTGGAGCACACAAATTTAGCGATTTTTTTTTTCAAATAGGTCTTAATTTATATTGTCGACTGAAATTAAATTTAGTATATTGTAGGCAAAGACCACTAGGTGCAGAACAAAACTTTCAGCATACTTCAGTTACTTTACAGGCAACACTAAAATTCCTAATTTAACATTCAGAGGACCTTGCATAGTGATATATTGTGATAATGAAAGCCAACAAGATGCACTACTTCTCAACTTTATTTTGGTAAAGAACTCTACATGTTTCGGACAGATTTACTGTCCATCATCAGGAGTCTTGATACTGTATTCACAGCAATTTGTATTTGTCATGCCAGTTATGTTGACTGTCTGCTAGTGAGGTCGGGATGGAACTAGTATAGTTCCAAGATTTGAGCTGTTTTCTTCCTGTTTGCTGTTGGTAGTTCTTATTTGACTGCGCTACTGTAGCGTGGAAGACTGCACGATTTACCCCTTTTTTTACGTCTACACAGTGGTTGTTTTTCAGAGTTACGATTGTTTTGTTGTGGAAATGTGATTATTGTCAATTCTTTATCTTGTTATGAAAAAAAAATCTGCTGCTCTTACTGAGAGAGTTTTTTTAGTGCAAAGTAGAGTCGAATGTTTTGCATTTGCATCTTCCATTACTAAAAGTTTGTTATTATAAATTAGGCTTTTATATTGTTAAATCTTATTACACGTTTGACCTTCTCACGCAATGTTTTCACTCCAGTTTATAGTTTGGCTTTTTATGGAATTTAAATTACATTTTAACCACCTCTGTTTAGATGTATCCTATTTAGGTTTGTACATATACGAGCAAATTCCAGTAAGCCTAATTATGTACAGTCGCTAAAAGAGGAAATTACAGTTCAATTAATTAATCATTCCGATTGTTTAGAAGTTGAATAAAAATACTGGCCTATACCACAAATGTAACTTATTATGCGTATGAAGTTCCAAAGCCGGGATTATTGTTTGGGATTAGTAATTATTGCTTCCAGCAAATGTTAATATTTGACATGAATCTGACAGGTCACTCACGTGCTGATCGTTCGCGAGTTTCACTTGATTACACCTAGTAGGGTAACTTGAAGTTCATCTTACTCCCAAAGGAGAATATTCCATCTTTTAAATTTACTAGCCCTAAGGCTTGGTTCCTCTGTGCTTAGGCCTGACATTTTTAAAATCCATTGGCAGGCTTTACACAAATATTCCTTTAAATATAACTGCAATTACTTTGGGGTTTGGGTCTTATTTAAACATTGTTCATGAATTCTGCAAACCTGCAAAACCTTTATTATATTTTATGTTTTTTTGCAAAGAGTTTAAAAAATTGGATTATAGATGCCATAAAAGAGAAGGAAAGACAAACAATGGGGACGCATGTCTATGTAGATAGATAAATGAGCTTAGAATTTAAAATTCTGTGACTTTAATACAAATTTGAAATTAGAGAAATTGTGAGATACTCCCCTCTGAAATGAGCAACACTTCAAGTGAAAAGGAAAGTCGTTTAGGACCTTAAGTTTAATGCGTCTTCTTTACGTATTTGGAACTGTAACTGTAAATGTCGCGTAGCTTAACGTTAACAACGGCAATTAGCTTCTGTCTTTTAGAGAGTGTAAAGAGTGAGATGGGATAACTCGTCGAACAATCGTTTTATGTCCCATTTCAATAGGAGATAGTGCCATTTGAGAGATAATGACATGTTAATGACTTGCTGTACCTGTAATCAGAACTGTTCCGTCCATTTAGAGTGTTCACAGCTCAAATGTAGCGCGATATAGGGTGTTACAAATAAAAAAAGTCATCTTTACAACCTCTCGTCCAATGGACACTTAAAGGTCTGAACGTAGATTTCAAAATTCTGGAGACAGTTACAATGTAGCGTACGTCTAGTTAAGTACTAAAGCATTTTAGTATATTCATTACGTAGTCTTAGTTACAATAAAGCCAATAGCTACGTGGTAGTGTCTTACGATTCACATAAATTATGTTGCTTACTTTAAACGGGAGATACAGTGACACTGTTCGTTTAAACCGCTCCATATGATCTATGTTCGTTCATGTGCCAATTTTAAGCAGAACTTTCACCTTTTTCACATATGCTATGGCTGTTTACCTAAAGAAAGCCTACCAATTTCTGAGGGCAGTGCCACTTCGTGTATGTTGGAAAGTAGTCTAACGCAGGCCTGTAAAATCCTTCAAATCCCCATTTCCTACCATTCTGTCTGCCTACTTGTTTCTAGTAGAAACCTGAATGCTGCCATGCCGTAAGTTTACATATACGTAGTGATGTGGAAGTTCGTAATTTAACATGTTGGTGGTTAGTAAGGTTAAGTAAATACCGTCTGTAATAAGCGAGTAAACGTTTATGGAATAATGGTGGAAAGATGTTGGTATGGGAGGACACATGCATTCGCAGGCAAACCTGTCCCAGAGCTACATTTCCGATAAGAAATCCTACATGGACTGGTCTGTCATTGAGCCCCCTCGTCCTCGGTCAGAGGCTGGCATTAACTGCCGCAGCCTTAGCACGGCCTTGTGATGTACGTATAAAGTTCCCGTGAATAAGTAAAGAGCGGACGAGAATTTTTTTTTCATTGTTACACCGTGCATGTTGTCGAGTTACTCAATTAATACACCAACTAATGCAATTATATAAAAGTTACACATTAGAACACCTAAACTGCTCCGACATGTTTCGGTCCTAAGACCATCATCAGGGAGCTATATTTTCCTTGCTAAAGTGTTTTAATGTGTAACTTTTATATAAGTGCATTAGTTGGTGTATTAATTGAGTAGCGGACGAGAAGTTGAATGCATTGTAAACCTGACAGAATATTAAAGTGAGTGATTAACTTCGGAGGGCAACAGCTCTATCCCAAAGCAAATAGAGTAGGTACCTATTAAACAGGAAGCTGGGTGGGTCCCAGAACTTGCGTGGATATTTTGGGGAATATGAGTAGATTAACGTTTTGGGGAATATAAGTAGATTAACGTTTTGGGGAATACGAGTAGATTAATGTTTTGGGGAATATAAGTAGATTAACGTTTTGGGGAATACGAGTAGATTAACGTTTTGGGGAATACGAGTAGATTAACGTTTTAGGGAATATAAGTAGATGAACCTTTTTGGGGAATATAAGTAGATTAACGTTTTGGGGAATATGAGTAGATTAACGTTTTGGGGAAAAGTAGAATTCTTACAGTTTGCGAGATTATTAAGTAAAACAACTCTATTTGTAGGCTGTATTTCGGGTCTTTATGCGTACTAATACCGAGAATTTGCAGCAAGTACTTACGCATACATTTCCAGATTATCGATGTTTCTTATTAGGTATAATGGTGGTAGGTCTCCGGGAAAAACTTCTTTGTTCCACCGAATTATACTTATAAATCCATATTTAGTTACTATGTATAAAAGTATGGGCCCAATTTAAATTAAATAAAATTAAGTACTGCCAAAACTTACTGCCCTTGCGAACCTAATAAAATTTTAAACCTCCCCTCGCTCGAGACAACAAAAAATATAAAGAATAGAAAGCAGTTGCTTCACAAGGAGGCCTAACAGCCTATACGAAAGTACGTCTTACTAGTATGCCTAAAGGGCAAATGAATCTCAGAACAATGGAACTGAACAGTGATGCACTTAAAGAAAAGAAGGGAGAAGGCGAAAGCAATAAAGTTTTAAAGAATATCAGCAGAGTTAATGACTAGTTGGTACACACCGTCATGGTTACATATACTAATTCGGAACTAAATGTAATTCAAATAGGAGAGAGCACGTCTAGTAGTATATGGAAAATTTAAAAAAAGGCAAGGAAAGCGTAGTTGTACAAAATTAACGAAGACATTTTTATGTCTTGTTGACCGTGCATCTCTGTATAATCTTGTAAATAAAACCAACTTGTTGCACAATTTATTCTTAGTATATTTATCAATCTCTATATGTTTCGGGAGACTATGGGCTGTCTGGTATGCAGGGTGGAGTGAAACTCTACCCTGCATACCTGATAGTCATCCACACGGAGTACCAAGTGCAGCAAAAACACAGTTTTTTTTCCTGACGATGGGCCCATAGTCGTCCGAAACATGTAGATATTGATAAATATACTAACAATAAATTGTGCACCAAGTTGGTATTATTTACAAGATTAACGAAGATGACATTTGAACAGTTTGTCCTTAATTTGAAATAAACATACATTCTAACACAAAAGGAAAATCTGGGTGGATTATTTTACATTCGAAACAGATTTCATAATAAAATGTTATCCCCCATCCGTATCAGCAATGATAAAAATCTTGGCTTTAGAGGAGATTTTACTTTATAGTCGACATAAAGCACACTCGTGAACCAGCTGCAACGATTGAATAACCGTTCCAGTGTTACAAAATAGGATTTCCAGAGCGCAGACAATAAGTTTAATAATGTAAAGTGACAAGGAGAAAGTGTCGTTGTCAAATTAAAGTGAGAAAAAGGTAAATAAACACAAGGATGTGCGAACAAGGCCATAAAAATATTGTATAATCTTGCACACAACTCTCATCATAGTGTTTATTGTGAACGTTTCCTCATATAACGTTAGCCTGACATTCATTTTACTGCAAAAAGCATAAAATCTGATCATAAATTACGTCATAATTGACAAGAAATGTGAATGTAACGTCACGTTTCTTCTACCCAGTATATTCCATTACTTTCCTCATTTTCTGTCTAACCTTTCATTGGTTTAGGAAGAAAATAGCAGGCAAACACGTATGAACACGTCAGAGATCCTATACCCAATCCCATTCCGAGGTCTCAGATTTCTCCAAACCGAAACTCTGAAATTTGATTGGTTGCTCACTTTCGTTGCTATAGCAACAAGATTTGTCTCCAGGGCAACGGCTCAATGTTGCCTGTAGCTCGGCCTTTTCCATTATGGCCGAACAGCTTTCTCTTGGACTATTGGCAAATGGCAGGGTTTAGAATCCTTCATTCCTATTGGGTTTGTTTTCTAGGGGAAAGGGGCTGCCTAACACAGAAAAAGAAGAGAAGAAAACGACATGGCGCCTTATCTTAAGAGAAGAGTATTTGTAAGGTATACGGAAGGGAAACTGAAAGGAAATCTGTAACGAACTTTGCAGTAATTTTGGGAGATAAAGGAGGCAACCAACACGTGAGAAAGTGTCGCTTTAGAGACCATCAGAGAGAAGGGGAAGGATGAGTAGGCTCTACGGCTGACAGGGGCTGCACCACACACAAATAAGGAACAGCGATGCAGCTGTAAATGTAGAATGATATATTACAACTCGGAGCGAAAGTACTAACAATACGGGCAACAGCTAGAGAAACTGGCTTCATGAGAAGAAAAGAATGGAGTTTTTTTTTTGCAGAAAGAGAACTGAAATAGAAGAGAGTTCTTCATTTAAAAAAGAGCAAAACATAAAGGAGGTAGAAAAGAAAGATAGCAGGATAAACCACTAAAGTTTGGTTTAAAATTTTGCTTAAAATCGAAACATTCCACTCTAAAGAAAGGTTGCAATAAAATCTTTACAACTTTAGAAGTTGTTACTCTGTTGTGTAACTTTGTGTGTAGTCACTCGTCAGGAGATATTCTGTCGTTAAACCTCGAAATTTGTCTCAGTGTAATGCTTAAAGGTCAAGGAGTAGCCATAAAATGTAGTAAAATGAAACAACGTGATGAGCCTCAATTTTGACAACTGAAGATTTATAGAGAAAGAAGCGAAGCTTTACTTTGCCTTTCTATATACAAAGTGCACATTGAGTGTATGCAAGCTGAAAAGGCATTTTTCCTCTGGCTTCATCAGAGAGTGTCGGTCCTTTGAGCTGTAAATTGCTATTAACAATGTAAGTAAACTTTTTCTATTGTTTGGGCCAAAAATTCAAGTTAAACTTGAAGATACTTGCCGTCTGTGATGCGGCGCCAAGAATGAAAATCTTTACTCTGTGCTTACATAAATACATACATACATACTTACATACGTACATACATACATACGTACACGTACATAAATACATACATACATACATACAGACTTCTAAGAACCTTGCTCCCTCCACTGCCAAGGTCACAGCAAAATTGCTGAACAAATTTAGCTTTAGTTATTGTCGGTATACGAGGCTTATGGGTCTGCAACTTAACTTACATTATACTATAGTTATACAATCGCAAAAATAAGTTTAAATTAAATTATGGCAATTTTCCCTGAAACTTCTGATCACATGGATGTGGCGAACTGTGTAACGACATGCGGATGTCTTTAAAGCAAAGTACAACCGATACTCTTACCCTTGTAAATGCCTAGGAGGCCTAAGGGCTGCTGATAAGTCCTTAGCCCGACCAGGAAGGAAACAAGCTACATTCCCCGCATTTTATGGAACTTTGAGGTTCATTACCACATTCACAAGTGTCCACCAACTATCCCTACCCTAGCCAAATCAATCCATTCCTCTGCCCACCACACTTTTGACAGGCGCAGCTTGTTTCCTTCCTGGTCGGGCTAATGACTTATCAGCACCCCTGTATAAGCTAAGTGGACCTGTAACTGCACATTTTATTAACTTCGGCGTTTGATAGGGGTGAGTAGGTCTTTATTAAGGAAGGCCCACTTTTACACGTAAATTACCTTTAGGATAGGAACTTGGATAACACTGTAGCGAACATCGTAATTCTATATATAGTACCTAGACGTCGATTCTATCGGAAACAGTTGATGCTGGCGTGGGATTGTGCAGAGTGAAAAAAATAAAAGACCAGAAAATTAGCTTCGTTACACATTTGAATAACAGTGGTTAAGTTGCTGCGCTACAAATCGGAAGGTCACTGGTTCGATCCCAGATGGTGTCATTGGAATTTTTCATTGACATGAAATCTTTCCGATCGCATTATGGCCCTGGGGCTCAGCCTCTAACAGAAATGAGTACTAGGAGCATTTCCTGATGGTAAAGGCGACCGGTGCGTAAGGCTGACAACCTTACCACCATCCTGTGCCGTTGTCATGAAATCTGGGAACCTTAACTTCCTGGAACCCTCTGGGCCACTCCAGGCCTGTAACTGGACTGCTTTAACTTTACCTTTCACACATTTGAGTAGCACTATAGCTTATACAGAATACACGCTTCTCTTTTCGCATATTACCTTCGACTATGTTTTCCATGAAAAATAGAGCTATTAAATTAATTTTGATGTCGTCATTTGTATATGACCCTAACTTCACATGCAACAAACTCAACTAATTACCAACAAACCGAAGGTTTAGAGTCCGAATTAACTTCTTTAAAGTGGATTATTCTTGAGATGCTCACAGCCTCTAGGTCAAGACTGCCCTACAGAGAAATAACTTGCACTTTTTTGAGTCTGAGTACTTCTTGTCGTGTTCCCAACAAGACATTTCTAGGCCTGTACAGAACTAGTCAAATACACTTCACACGCTGTCACCCAGTTTCCTTAAGATACAATTTTAATAATATATGCCCACATAGACGTGGAGTTTTAGGACGTCTTTTCCTTTCATGTTTTTAGAACATATATTTTTACACATGTCTGATGTTGTTAAATCCGTACTATATGTCCCATTTCCCTCAATTTTTGTATATTAATTATGTTTGGTGATTGACATGCTACTATTTACGAAGACGATCATTAGGCGACTTTTTCGATACTGCCGTCAGTTGCTTTCTGTAAGCCATGTCTAAATTCTTTCTTCAGACTTAACTACAGTTTCAATCTTCAGAAGAAATGAAGAGCAGGATGGGTAGTGGGTATTTATCAGAGATTTCTTATTGATTCACTTGAAGACTACATTATTGTATATGTGTTAAGCGATGAAAGATTCATAGTAGTTCCTTCGAAAGTGTCAAAGTGTTCAAATATTTGAGTACAACCTTAACGAATCAAAATTCTATTCAGGAAGAAATTAAGAGCAGATTGAATTCAGGGAATGCTTTTTATCATTCAGTGTATAATCTTTTGTCTTCCAGTTTGCTAGCCAAAAATATAAAGATTAAGATATACAGAATTATAATTTTGCCTGTTGTTTTGTATGGGCGTGAAACTTGGTCGCTCACATTAAGGGAGGAACGTAGGCTGAGGGTGTTTGAAAATAGCGTGCTGAGGAGGATATTTGGGCCTAAGAGGGACGAGGTAACAGGGAGGTGGAGAAAACTACATAATGCAGAGCTTAATGATCTATTCTCCTCATCAAATATAATCCGGGTGATCACATTGAGAAGAATGAGAGAGGCGGGGAATGTAGCACATATGGGAGAGAGTAGAGGCGTATACAGGATTCTGATGGGGAAAGAAGGAAAGAGACCGCTTGGAAGACCCAGGTGTAAATGAGATTATAATATTAAGATGGATCATCAAGAAGTGGGATGGGGAGTATGGACTGGATTGATCCGGCTCAGACTAGGCATAGGGGCGGCTGTTGTATTTTCGGTAATGATCCTTCGGATTCCATAAATTGCGTGGAATTCCTTGACTAGCTGAGAACCGTTTAGTTTCTCAAGAAGGACTCTGCTCAATGGAGTAAGTGTTAAGCAATTTAAATATATCTTAGTAGGATCGAAAAGATACAAGCCTATTGTTGGCATTTTTCAACGGGTTTGCATCATTCATATCACAATATGCATTTAAACCTTAATTTTTTCAGAAATAGGAATGATTATATTTAATTCTGTATCTGCTCTTGCTCGGACAGGCTTAACATTTTCATGACAATAAAATACATAGGAAGACAATCAAAGATTCCCAGTCTCTGCAAGAGCTACACAGTCCTGCTTATGAATGCAGCTTAAGCAGCTTTTACCTTCGGATTTCAAGTTCGATTTTCATATTGCAAATTGCCCCCACTACCACCTCTACAGACCTTCCGTGCTTCATCAAAAGATCAGTTTTTGGAATTATTTTAAGAAAAATATTACCTGTGAAGTGACTAATTTGTAATGCGTTACTGTAAGCTCATTTTATTGTTTTACAGGTTAAAAGTTCATGAAATATAGGGATTCTATGCAATACTGAATAGACAGACGACCTATAATCCTTACGGACGTACCATAAGTTACACGACGCCCATAATTAAGCAATGGCGAACATTAATTTTTAAATTTGCGACATTCCTCCACTCTCTTATGCACCTGTTCAAAGTCAGCTGTCATTTATAGAACTGCTCCTATACGCACTGTAAACATTTCTTTCTTGTCTTTACGTACGGTACATCTGAACTGCTTATTCTTTGACCTTTTCAAATGCCGAAAAGGAAGTTGAGGCCATCGAGCACCCTGTCAGCCAGAACCCTCCTAACGACAAATGAAAGTCAACATTTAATTTGTTCTTGGACATATTTATAAATAACTGCTTAACTGAACGTTCACTAAATTAAGGATTTAGATTTAAAAACTGCAAGTCAGTACCGAATAATAAATAAACTTGCTGGTTTAATGAGACACTGTGTACAAAATAGCCTATTCTGTCGTACGTGGGAGGTGTTAATATTACTGTTCTTCTGTGACACCTAGGTAATCAGATATGTCCACGTTACTGACACACCTTGACACACACAAAGGACGATTTTATCCAGTTACAGTGCTGCTGGATTCTAAATCAATATTGCTAGTAATAACTAGCAAACGTTTAAACAAACCTATGGGTTATTACATGGATATGGTATTGTTACCATCGCTTGATATTTTGAGTGTTATGGAGAGTAATAATGTGAGTTATTGCGCATAAGCAAAAACAAATACTGTATGAGTCTTCTGGTGTTCCCTGTGAAATGTTCGGGAATTGTACTCGTTGAAAATTGCCAGGATTTTTGTATTTGGCAAAGGTCCCTTCATAGAAATGGAGTTAGTTAAATGAATCAAATTATTTCCATGATTGGACCTTGCACATAATCCGGAAAATATAATTTCTTCCTATAAAATAATACACATTCTCTAACATTATAAAATTTAATTCGAATAAACACCAGCGCAATAAAATACTTTAATGAAATGTGTGTGCATAATTTTTTTTCAGTGTCTTTTGTGATATGGAAGGAAAAGTTTATTTTTTACAGCTGTCGAGTAGCTACCAGTAGCTACCAGTAGAGTAAGCTATAACACTTGAAATTTAAACGTCCTTGGCTGTTCCTTTTTATTCGTGTCATATGCTCAAACTCCGGCAGAACATTGGTTGGACGTGTTAAGGAAAATGAGTGCTTTGGTTTGGTGTCTGTCGTTACTAAAATTGTCCTTAACAATAGTTGATGGGGCATAACTGTCAGTGTTAATCCCTCATTTCGCTTTTATCTAACGGTTTATATAAAGTGCGGCGAAAGCATGTTCTCACTTTTCGTTTGATGAACTCTGACTTTTTTCATTTATTACACAGCAAGCATTTACAGTAAAGACTTCATTGCCAGGTGAGTAATACTACGTCACACACATAAAGAAAGAGACGGACAGTACAAGCCCCTTTGTCTCATAAAAAGTTAACAGCCCTCACCACTCCAAATTTCAATTAGCAGACAAGGAAAAATTCCATACCCTTACGTGACGGAATCTACTTAAATAATCCAGAAATAATTTTTCTCATTTGTGTTCATTCACACGGCATTAGCTAGACCTGTTTGTACAATTGACGGCACTCACTGGGAGCGGTGAAACTGAATGGATTTATTTTATGATGTGAGAGAAATTCAACGTCAGATATGATGCAGTTTCTGGATATTTACACCTTCAGAAACTGGGCCGATTACACTTATTTCGGAAGGAAATACAGCGTCCACTTCCAGGAATGAAGTAGTAAAGTTGGTAATTCTTCAGATGTTAAATTTTCCTCCCTCCTCCCTTCACCATTTAGGTCTAAGGAACAGCTTGCTTATAAAACAGACCAATTATTGAGCCTACTCATACGGAAACCTGAAAATGGGAGACTAATTTTACTGAAACGTAAGCAACATACCCCATAATAATATATATTTTCCTCAATTATTACACCAACTGCTGCACATATATAAAATTTATAAAAGTTACACATTAAAACATTAAAAACACCCCGACATGTTTCGGTCCTATGACCATCATCAGGGAGCTATATCTTCTTTGCTAAACTCACACTAGAAATAGTAACATTAATTTCTTTGTACCAGTTGGGTATTGTGGCAGCATGCCATGTTGTGCAATGTTATGTTGCGAAGATTGCCCTACTACGGATGTGCATTGCAACGAAGGACAGAATGCACATCCGTAGCAGGGCACTCTTCGCAACATAACATTACACAACACGGCATGCTGCCACAATACCCAACTGGTACAAAGAAATTAATGTGACTATTTCTAGTGTGAATTTAGCAAAGAAGATATAGCTCCCTGATGATGGTCCTAGGACCGAAACATGTCGGGCTGTTTTTAATGTTTTAATGTGTAAATTTTATAAATTTTATATATGTGCAGTAGTTGGTGTAATAATTGAGTAACTCGAAAACATGCATGGTGTAACAACGAAATTATATATTTTCCTATTTTAAATGAACGGGTTTATTGATATATTACTTTCCAACGTCATATTGGCTACAAAATATATTTATCATGTTTATAATTTCATTGACATTGACTTCTTTAATCTGACAGAATTCGAAAATTTTCTTTCTCGTGAAAGAAAACTAGAAAAAAATTCTACAGTATGAGTATAAGAGTTGGATATTTAGTGAATTAAATTATATGTAGTCATTCGATTTATAAAATTCGTACAGGCTGATTCAGGAAGAGACGTAAATATTTTGAGAAGTGATATTATCGGTCATTGTGAGAAAAAAGTTTCGTATGGACATGTGTCTAATTCTGAATAGTCAACGAGATAGATAGGTTTGAATTTACGAATATTAAATCTATGCAAACGGCAATGAAGTCACATAAGTTACTTACTGTTAATTTAAATTTAAATTTAATGATTAAATGACAAATTTGTTACAGTTCACAATAAACTTTCGAAAATCCCACAGTCAAACTCAATGCGTTTTGCACCTCACGTGTGAAGATCGCGTGTTTTTCGTCTTATTTGATATTCGCATTTATTTATGCGGGCAGCAGAATCCAAAATGTGAGCGAGTAATTCGTCTCATGGATCCACGTTTGTTTTGCAAACATCACCCTTCATCAAGCCCCACAAACAAAAATCAAGCGGTGTTAGGTCTGGAGATTCAAAAAGATCTCGGTAACTTTTCAGCATTAGACACACGTTCATATGGACATTTTTTCTCACAATGAACTATACTATCACCTCTCAAACTGCTGAACCCTCTTCCTCTATCATCTTCTATACATGGTATAAAAATGCATAACCTAAAAATGTAAGCTTAGCCGAATTCATTTTGAGTCAATGACCTGGAAACATCACAGTTTTAACACTTAAAGGCAGATTATTTCTAAATAACACTCGTTTTTGACACCACTAATATCTTTTTTTAGAGGTTATTTATGTGCTTCGAGGGAATGTAAGAATAAGTTGTAAGTATTATATCCCTCGGAACATTAGCCGTAATGTTATCGTGTGATACAGACATTTTGTACTTTCAAATAATTAATTACAATACTAATAAAAATGTAGATAATTTTTTGATTATTCGTAAGATTAAAATCCAGTCTTAGTCCTTTCCCTTATACGGCATGGGGTTTTTGTCACTGTCTACAAAAGGCAAACTTTTTCCTATGAACTTCATAAAGGCATGTAGGAGGTGTAGAAATACCGCTCAGCTCGTCCTTAACTTCGACATTAGATGGCAGTGATTACTCAGCCTAATGTCCCGACCACATTCCATCCGAAAAGAGAATCCCGTAAAACATTACATAGTGAGTTGTTATAAAAATTGCTACTTTGTCTTCAGTTTTTAAACCCAAACCTCACAGTCCCTAAATCCGTTTTGGGAGCCTACTTTAAATTTAAGAAACTTCTGCAATTAACATTATAGACCCCAGCAGTAACTATACATATCATCCGCGGTTTCATAAAAAAAAAAAATTTGCGTTTTGTTCACATAGTGTATGTGTTTCTTATCATTTCCACAATAAATACCGATTTTTACCGAAATTGTATAATAAGTGCTGCTGTTATGAGGATTTGATATAGTAACTAAAATTCTGTACGTAGTTTTGACGAAATTTAATTCTCAGGGGCTAATTCTTTATTAGATGAAGCTGAATAACTCAGAACCTCATTATCAACAGCTGTGAAATGACAGATATAGGCTTATGTTTGGTCGAATAGAAGTGTATTTGGATGTCCTGGGTGCTTAATAAATCCAGACATTAAAAAATCTTTCCTCCTACTACTAAATAAATGAACTAGAATATATATATATATTCCTCCAGATCCAATAGTGTTAATTTTACTCCCCAAGACTAGTAAAAATACCTCAAAAGCTCTAAAGAGCCGAAGAAAAACAAATAACTCAGCGATGATAAACACATTTGGAGAATCCATCTCACCCCTCTCCAACAAAGAAGCAGAGCAAAAGACGGAAGACATATGGCTTTTCATAGCACTTTAATCGGCAGACAGATACAGTATGACGATGAAATTAGACAAAACCATGTCCAGTTAATCGTGTTTAAATGAACTGGTGAGGCGTTGGAATTGTACACGAAATTATACGCAGAAAGTAAAAGACAAATACTTGATGATAGTATATGAATTGTAGTGTCATTCATATCTACTTTTAATCGGGATTTGTTTGTATCTCAATCCATAGCACATTCTTCCCTGTGAAGCTACTGTTTCTTTAGCTAGTCGAGAAATTATTCGCATTTTATTGGAAACATAATGATCAATTTTAATATTATTCTCGTATACATATATAGATCGTTAAAATATAATCTGTCCTTCAGATTATTTTTTGTTAATTTTAGTGCCCAACAAGCAAAACTCAACAACAACTACAAGAACACCAAGCTAAAGTTATTAAAGACAAATGACGCTGCACAGCATACGACGCACAACCGTAACCAGGCTCATTCTAAATACCGTACGACTCACACACAAAAACACGACATGCTGCCACAGCATCAGAGTTAACATAACGAAGTAATTCACTGAATGTTTTAAATTATACATTTAGCAAGGAACAATATATGCTCCCTGAAGATGATCGTGTGATCGAAACATGTAGGAGCGTTTTAAATGTTTTAATGTAAATTTTAGACTTCTTAAATTATATATATATATATATGCATGTGTTGGTGTGTGTAATTAAATAAATACTCTCCTTCAGATTTTCGCTCTCGAGACCTCTCTACATTTATTTTCCCCCATAATGTCTGTCACATGCCCCGCCCAATTTACTGTATTTTATTTGATCTTGCCAAAAATATGTGGCCAGGACTACACACCGTAAAACTCCTCATTATGAAATTTTCCGCATCCTTTATATTTCCTCCATCTTAGGTTCAAAATTACTACTTGTCGAAAACCCTCATTGTAAATTTCTAAACGTGAGAGACTAAGTTTTAAAAACAAAGAATGAAAAAAGGAAAGAAAGAAAGAAAGGAAGATAAAAAAAAGCACACACACACTATATAACATTCAGAATTGTAGCTTTGCATGTTTTAATTCTTTCTTTTCCACATAATTTTAGAGAGACTTTAGCTAAGCGGCTCTTGAAATGTGGTGTTACACGGGTACTGTTTTATTACATTTCTCTTGATGCCCGCGTCCTCTGAATCCCAAGTCAACCTGCACAAAACCTAATAAATTGTAATACTTGGTTTTATTTTTGTCACGCATAAATCGGTTTTGGAACTAACGGTTGATTAAGTGAGAAATTAAGGAATATTAAAATTTTAGTAACCCCCCCCCCCCCAATATTATAAGGTGATCTACATTTACGCGTAGACCAACAATAATTACAGACCGTGTGACGTTAATTTATCGCCATTAGAAATAACAAAGAATTTATGTCCATACATTTGCAATTCCTGCCTCACTGATAGCAAATTCAAAATTACGTCATGGCTTTTCGTTACCGTCACATCATCCATAGGCTCGTCAGTACTTCCTAAAACTATTCAGCTCGCCGAGCCCCTGAAAGTCAGAGCATTCTCTGTGAAACACATTACAAATTAATATTACTGTGCTATCATTCAAACCAGAAACAATATTGCTACAAACATATCGATTATTGAACTAGGGCACATTGTATGTGACCGGTAGAACGGACGGGTTTTCTAGAATAAAATATTCTGCGATAAAAGTACATAATATATGTAATACTATATAAAACTACATAATGTATGTAATACTATATAAAACTCATGTTTTCTGCGACCTGGAAAAAGACGACCGTTACTGATTTCTCTTTTTAGTAGAATAACATCTGAAGCTTAAAAAAATGAATTAGCGTAAAATAAATAAGGGGAAGAATAACGATATTTGAAATGAATAAATAAAAAAAATTACTTTGACACTGAAACTACCTCAGTGAATTTTGTGGGAACAAATATAATATATACAGTATATACATATATTACTTATGTAACGTACTCCTCACCCAATATTGTGCGGGTGATAAAATCGAGAAGAATGAGATGGGCTGGGCATGTGGCGCGTAAGGGTGAGGAGAGGGGGGTGTATAGGGTCTTGGTGGGGAAACTGGAGGGAAAGAGACCACTGGGGAGACCTAGGCGTAGATGGGTGGATAATATTAGGATGGACCTCCAGGAGGTGGGATGTGGGTATATGGACTGGATTGGG
>Ga0123354_10004372_pt1 | contig 20004 bp, 15 predicted proteins | sample TergutLab28metaG_2_FD_97872 | JGI IMG/M metagenome (GOLD analysis project Ga0123354, IMG submission 97872) | Labiotermes labralis P4 segment gut microbial communities from Petit-Saut dam, French Guiana - Lab288 P4 | ecosystem: Host-associated > Arthropoda: Insects > Digestive system > Gut ...
CGCACTTATCTCGTTTTAACGACGTACTTTCTTGTTGTTTTCGGTTAAGTACGCCGTTTTTTTCACTCTTTTCGGGAGGTTTTCAAGGGCATTTACATCCCGAAGCAGATGTCATTTTTTAATTATATTAACGATATTCCTATCTTTATTCTATTTTCAATTGCAATTTCAACCTAATCTGATGTTCCCTCTTCTTTAAAATAAAGTTCGTATCCCAACAGTTGTTCGTATATTCTCATTGTTGAATTGAGTAAAAGTAGGCGGAGAAATTGTTTTTGATATTTTTATTTTCGTGTTGTTTTTAGTGAAATTAAAATTTGTAAATAAGACCTATAGCCGGTAAAAGATCATAAGATGAAAAACCCAAATCAAAGTTGCTGTACATTGTCGTCATCAACGGACGATCACTATCCATCTTTATACGCGAAAATCCTAAACGGAAAAAATTTAAGTCAGAGAATAGCGCCCATTTATCGGATAAATTATAAATCAGAACAGGATGAATCGTCACTCCCCAACTTGTTTGTTTTGATTCGCTCGAACTTTCCCAAAAGGATGAATTTTCACTTCTTGTTTTTGCTGAACTCAGTTGAGCATTTATCGATCCTAATAAGTTGAATCTTTTCCATTTGACCAAAGAATAACGAAAATAAGGACTGATTTGGAAGGATTTTGTGTTTGAAGCATTTGTATAACTTACCCAATTTCCATTCGAATCTAATCCCATCCCTGTGCTTTTTGAAGACGAAGTTTCTAGCCCAAACGATAAGCCGATATCCATTTTTTTGTTTATACTGTATCCGATTTCCGGAGATAAACCAAAGGAATAAGATGTATTTGCCGGTTCATCCAACTGCTTGATACTTTGTGAACCGACCTTCAAATCCAAAGATCCGCCGATATAAAATTGTGCATAGACTGCCGTAATACTTGATAAAGCAATGACTATACTTAAAATTATTTTTTTCATTTTTCTCTTAATAAATTTTTAAAATTTTCTATGCAAGAAATGCACATCATTCATCCGGAAACATAGCTTTCTATTTTATCTCGATAAAAATAGCTTGAGCTTTGCTGCTAACTCGACGAAACGAGACACTTCACCGAATAGGGGGTTTATGGTTTGGCAGGTGCATGTTTTCTATTGATATGAAATACCTGTATTTTATCAGAGCATTAAAACTTTACTCTTGAATGTATGGATATCTATAGGGTTTATTTTAGGAAATTCAATGTTTCTTAATACATTGAAGTGTCGGTCATTGGTAACGATACAAGATGCGTTTGCACTAACTGCACAATCTACAAATTTATTATCGTCTTTTAAACTATTTTCGTCCTGATTGTACGAAAATATCTGTAACAGATATAATTGTGTCGGATTAAACGATGTCGCTTCCATATATGTTTTTTGTTATAATTTCAATTGCAAAGATACACAATTTTTAGAATCCGGAAAATAGCCAAACCTTTCCCTGACGGGCAAGCATGCCATTTATTTTTGCTTTCTCGTAACATAAACTTGCACATGTAAAATTCACAAACAAATCCAACAATACCTGTGAAACCTTATAAGAAAATCCCGGTCCTTTAAATGGGAAACAAATTTCTTTTATTCCATCAAATAAATAGGCAAAAATAAATATTAGAGATTGAATACTTTTGCCAAATAAAACATTGCTTACAAACCATTATTTCAAAAATTTGTATTGCTTTTGCAAACATAATCAAAATTATTAGCGTTATGTCATATACTAAAACCTATTATCACATCATTTTACGAACAAAACGAAGTGAGATGTCCAGTTCTCAAAATAATGTTTCTTCCTTGTATAAATACATTTGGGGTATAATTTATCAAAATGTCAATTCTTACACCCCCAGTTTTCTCCCTGAAAAAACCCTACCTTCGCCGTACCATCTCCGTACCATCTCCGTACCATCTCCGTACCAACTCCGTATTTGCCCCGTTTTCTCGAATGAAAGCAATTACCCGTTTTCTATGATAAAATGATTCCCTTTTTCCTGATTGTATTCCGTTTTGATTAATATATTTTCTTGCCTGCTGCTCACATTTTCTTACCGAAATGTGCAAAACAGCGCCGCTGTGTGCAAACGCTACCGTTTTCCGAAATCCAATCAATTCTTGCCCTACCTTTGCATGCGGATAAGGTCATGTCGGGAAAAAACGGAATACATTGCCTTGTTGGAAAAAGGCGAAACGGATATGCAATTAAATTGACTTCTGATACAAGAAGCGATCATCTCTATTTTCTTCCGAAATCGGCGGGTATTTCGCCCCACAGCTTGGTTTCCCATTTGAGAATCGGATTGGGATAATTGTTTTCCGTCAACCACTTTTCCGCTCGTTTGATTAAATTGAATACCGGCTCGTTTGCCGGGCAAGGCTTTAACAGGGTTTTGCATTTTTTGTTTTTCACCCATTGGATGGCATTAACGCTGTCGGAATAAATAGGAATAGTCGAGTTTTGTTTTTTCAATAAAGCCAAGCCGTGAACGAGCGCCAAAAACTCGCCGATGTTGTTGGTCGCCTCTTCCAAAGGACCAATGTGAAAAATCACTTCTCCCGATTCGGTATAAACGCCTCGATATTCCATCTTTCCGGGATTGCCCGAACAAGCGGCATCTACCGCTAAACTGCGTAAAACAACGGAAGAAGAATAGGAATGCCCGGCGACGGGTTTCTTTTTTCCGATATATTTTTTAGGACCTGAACGAAAGGCTTCAACAGCTTGGAGTTGCGTTTCAAACGATTTATATAGCGCACCTTCGAATCCGTCGATTTGTTGCTTACATTCCGGCCAGGTTCCATAGACGCCCGGCTCTTTTCCTTTCCATACCACATACCATTTTTTCCCTGTCATTATTTGTTATCGTCAAGTTTTCAAAATAATTCAATAAATTTATTGAATAAATGATTAAATATGCTTAATTTCGCAGTTCAAAAATACACTCATTTTTCTTAATGAACAAATTTGGTAAAGAAATTCGTTTTCGATATAAAAAGCAATACTTATGGATTCTGATCTTATCCGGAATCGTTCTGCTGCCCAACATTTTTTTTGCATGTTATGGAAATATAATTGCCGAAGCTTCTCCTTTTAAAATAATCATGTATTTGGTGATTTCCGTTTTCCTGTTTTTGGTGCCGTCGTTATTTTTGAAATTGCGCACTTTTTTCCTTTTCCATGGGATATTCGTTCTATTGGCTCCGCTCGAAATCGCTCATATTTATCTGAATCGAATGCCTGTCACCACCGCTTTTTTACTTTCAATCTTCGATACCAATTGGAATGAATCGACCGAAGTGCTTGCTTCACTTAAAATTCCCATTTTCTTGCTGCTGCTTTTCTGGCTTTTTTATTTCTATATTGCGTTGAAAGAAATTAAAAATGTGTATTTATTTCATTCCTTAAAACTTCGGATGTATTTTTTGGGTATTTCTTTGTTTATATTATTATTGGGATATTCTTATTATTTCTCAAGCGAGTATTATATAAGACCCAATAAGAGAGACGTTTTCAATTCGACAAATAAGTATTTTCTGATGAAATCTCACGTAATCTATCCTTATGATCTAATCATTAATGCCTGTAAAGTTTATTCTACCAAAAGAAAAATAAAAGACGGAGTGGATAAAATACGGAATTTTCAATTTCATGCTCAAAAAGAAAATCCAATAGACGAAAGAGAAGTCTATCTGTTTGTTATCGGAGAAACCGGTCGTTACGACAGTTTTTCGATTAACGGTTACCAACGCGAAACTTCTCCCATGTTAGCGAAAACCAAGAATTTGATTTCCTATTCCGATTTGTTTTCCGAAGCCAACATCACTTCTTCCAGCCTGCCGATTATTCTGACGCGAGCCTCGGCAAAAGATTACGACCGGGCTTTTGTTGAAAAATCTTTTGTGGATGCATTCAAGGAAGCCGGGTTCAAAACCTACTGGATAGCTAACCAAAGCGCAAACAACAATTTCGTCCGCCGAATTTCAAAAGATACCGACGGAGAATACTTTATGACCATTGAATTCGACTCCGACAATAATTTCGATGAAAAACTGTGGAATTTCTTATCGGAAGTCTTGAAAAAAGAAGACCGCAAAGCATTGATTGTCCTTCATACATTAGGCAGCCACTTCAGATATAATTTCAGATATCCTCCCGCCTATGAAATCTTTAAACCGGATTTGAAAGGTTCGTTCGATTACAATATGATTTCGGCAAAAAATAAACAATTATTTATTAATACCTACGATAACTCTATCCTTTATACCGATTACTTCCTTGCAACCACCATTCAAAAATTGGATAGTTTGAACGCTGTCAGTGCCTTGGTTTATGTTGCCGATCACGGAGAGAATTTGTTCGATACGCCCGAAAATGTGGTTATGCACGGTGGAAGCAAGTTCACGCCTTATGATTTGCATGTGCCTTTTTTTGTTTGGACTTCCGACAAATACGATCAACAATTTCCGGTTAAAGTTGAAAATCTGTTAAAAAATAAAGATAAACGATTGACAACCGATTGCATTTTTTATTCTTTCCTTGATATTGCCGACATTACGTTTCCCGAACAAAATCCGACGAAAAGCATTGCTTCGGATCGATTAAAAGAAGATTCGGTTCGGTACATGATTAATACCAACATGGAAGTTCAAAAAGGATTTTGAGCGGCAATGGAAACAAACAACAAAACAAATGTTTATTTGGTCGGATATCCGGGATCCGGAAAAACTACGATCGGCAAATTATTGGCAATAAAGTTAAACCGGTCATTTACTGATGTCGATAAGTATATCGAAAATCGTTATCACCGCACCATTGCTACCCTCTTTGAAGAAAAAGGAGAAGCCGGTTTCCGCGAAATCGAACGCCGCTCATTGCAGGAAATCAGCGGATTCGAAAACGTGCTCGTTTCAACCGGCGGTGGCTTGCCTTGCTTTTTCGACAACATGGACGTAATGAATCAAACCGGAATGACGATTTATTTAAAGACAAATGTAAACGATTTACTCAACCGGTTAGACTCCAATATCCATAATCGTCCGCTGATAAATGGTAAGAGTTCGGAAGAGCTGCGGGATTTTGTGGAAATGAACCTGAAAAAAAGAGAATCTTTCTATAATCAAGCGAAGTGTATAATCGAAGTCCCGAACTTTTCCTCAAAAAAAGAAATGAATCAATGGGTGGATGAATTAACGATTTGTATTTAAGATTTTTTTTTTACCTTTGCCCCCGAAATTTATATACAGCAATCTTATGATAATTAGCATCTGAGTATGACAAATGAAACAAAAGTAAAAGAAGCGGAGAATGTTGTTATCCGATTCTCAGGCGATTCGGGTGACGGAATGCAGCTGATAGGTACTTTTTTCTCCAATCTTTCTGCAGAATTGGGGAATGATATTATCACCTTTCCCGATTATCCCGCTGAAATACGTGCTCCGCAAGGTACACTGAGCGGTGTATCAGGATTCCAAGTACAATTGGGAGCAAAAAAAATTTTTACACCCGGCGATAAAACCGATGTATTAGTTGCCATGAATCCGGCAGCTTTAAAAGTCAATGCTCAATTCCTCCGACACGATTCGGTGGTTATCATTGATTCCGATTCATTTCGCGCCATCGATTTGGAACGGGCTTTATTTAAGACCGACGACCCGTTCAAAGAATTGGGACTAAACTCGGTACAAATAGTCTCGGCGCCTGTTACGCAAATGTGTAAAGATGCTTTGGCGGAAGTTGCAGACAATAAACAAGCCCTCCGAAGCCGAAACATTTTCGCTTTGGGTTTGGTGTGCTGGCTGTTTAATCGTCCCTTGCACATTGTTGAAAAACTTTTATCCGAAAAATTCAAGAAGAAACCCGATGTATTGAAAGCCAATTTATTGGTCTTACAAGCCGGTTTCAATTACGGACACAATATTCATGCTTCGGTTTCTACTTACCGTATTGAAACCATTACGCATCAAAAGGGATTTTATACAGATGTAAACGGAAACAGGGCAACGGCTTACGGTTTAATTGCCGCTGCCGAAAAAGCCGGATTAAGCTTGTTCCTGGGTTCTTATCCGATTACTCCGGCTACCGATATCATGCAGGAATTGTCAATTCATAAAGCTTTGGGCGTGAAAGTAATGCAAACGGAAGACGAAATTGCGGGAATCTGTACCGCCATCGGTGCTTCTTTTGCGGGACATTTAGCGGCTACCAGCACTTCCGGACCGGGTTTGGCTTTGAAAAGCGAAGCTATCGGTTTGGCAGTTATCGCCGAACTTCCCTTGGTTGTTGTTGATGTGCAAAGGGCAGGACCTTCAACCGGAATGCCCACCAAAAGCGAACAAACCGATTTATACCAAGCTTTGTATGGAAGAAACGGAGAAAGCCCCGTCGTGGTGATGGCGGCTGTTTCGCCCACCGATTGTTTCGATTCCGCTTTTTGGGCTTCAAAGATTGCACTGGAACATTTGACGCCGGTGATTTTGTTGACCGACGGTTATATAGCCAATGGCTCTTCCGCCTGGAGAATTCCCGATTTGGAAGATTATCCGGAAATAAAACCACCCTACGTAAATCCGGAAATGAAAGAAGGCTGGCTGCCTTATCTGCGCAATCGCGAGAACGATGTCCGTTATTGGGCGATACCCGGAACCGAAAATTTCACCCACCGTATCGGAGGATTGGAAAAAGATTTCGATAAAAGTGTAATAAGTACCGACCCCGATAACCATAACAAAATGGTAAATGCCCGTCAAGGCAAAATCGACAAAATAGCCGATGTTATTCCGCTGCAAGAAGTTTACGGTAATCCCGATGCCGAAGTATTGCTTGTCGGATGGGGCGGAACCTACGGACATTTGTCGGAAGCAATCGAGAAACTGCAAAAGCAAGGGAAAAAAGTTGCGTTTACTCATTTCCGATACATCCGCCCGCTACCTAAAAATACGGAAGAAATCATGCGGAAATACAAGAAAGTGATTGTTATCGAACAAAATTTGGGTCAATTCGCCGGGTATCTCCGTTCGAAAATCGGAGGTTTCAATCCCCGTCAGTTCAATAGGGTGAAAGGACAACCGTTTATTGTTCAACGCTTAGTAGAAGAAATAGGTAAATTGATCGACGAATAAATAATATCAGTATATGACCACTCAAACAATATATCAGGCAAAAGATTACAAAAGTCCGCAGTTGGTGCGTTGGTGTCCGGGTTGCGGCGATTACGGCGTATTAAACAGTTTACATAAAGCGATGGCTGAATTGGGAGTCGCTCCTCATCAAATCGCCGTAATTTCGGGTATCGGTTGTTCGTCGCGATTACCCTATTATATGAATACCTACGGATTTCATACGATTCACGGACGAGCTGCCGCAATTGCAACCGGGGTTAAAGTGGCGAATCCCGATTTGTCCGTTTGGGTAGCTACCGGCGACGGCGATGCTTTGGCTATCGGAGGAAATCATTTCATTCATGCGCTCAGACGAAATGTGGATATTAATATTTTGATATTTAATAATAAGATTTACGGATTAACCAAAGGACAATATTCTCCGACTTCCGATCGCGGATTTGTCAGCAAATCATCGCCATTCGGAACGATAGAAGACCCTTTCCGTCCGGCCGAATTAGCCATCGGCGCTCGCGGACACTTTTTTGCCCGCACAATGGATACGGACGTGAAAAATTCTCCCGAAATTCTCAAAGCGGCGGCTCGGCACAAAGGGGCTTCGGTTGTTGAGATTCTGGTGAATTGCGTGATTTTCAATGACGGCATTTACGGTAATGTTTCCGGGAAAGACAATCGCCTCGACAAAACCCTGTTTTTACGACACGGTGAAAAAATGATTTTCGGGAAAGACAACAACAAAGGAATCGTGCAAGACGGATTTAACGTGAAAGCGGTTACTATCGGTGAAAACGGTTATACCTTAGACGATGTCTTGGTTCACGACGCGAGTATCCTCGATCCAACTTTGCACCTGAAATTGGCGTTGATGGATGGAACGGAACTGCCTCTTGCCTTAGGAGTGATCCGCGACGTTGCCGCTCCGACTTACGACGAAGCAATGAAAGAACAAATCGAATCAGTAAAAACTAAAAATCCGGTCCGTACTTTGCGCGAATATCTGATGTCGGGCGATGTTTGGGAAGTTATTTAACTTCAAACGAATATTTTCCCGACTCGAGTTCCATTATCGCTTTGCCGTTTTCCTTGTGAAAGGAAACAACTCCTTCGGCATCCTTTGCAAGTTTTCTCGATTCCGACACTTCGCTTGATTCGTTGGGCAGCAGCAAAGTTAAGGTGGCGCCGGTGTTGGCGGGTATCGTTATTTCGTATTTAACTTTAACGCTCCCGTCGCTTTCGATTTTCCAAGCGCTTCGAATTTTTCCGTAATAGGAATCATAACTTGCTTCTGCTTGTGTTATTTGCTTTTGTCCTTCCGGAAAGGTCTTTCTGAAATCGGGAGAAGGGTTGAGCAAAATGTGTTTGAATCCCGGACAATTTTCATCAAAATTAATTCCGGCTACGTAGCGGTACAGCCATTCGGCAACAGCGCCGTAAGCATAATGATTGAATGAATTCATTCCGATATCGGGATTAAAACCGTTTTCTTTAGTATAGGAATTCCATCGTTCCCAAATGGTTGTAGCTCCCTGATCAACGCTGTAGAGCCACGAAGGATTTTCGCGTTGCAACAAAAGGTTGTATGCGATATCAATTAATCCGACGTCGCTCAAGGTGGGCATGATTGTTCCCGTTCCCACAAAACCGGTATTCAATTTATTTCCGTTGTCTGCAATCAGTTGGCGCAACCGGTCTATAGCTTTCGCCCGGATAGCTTCCGATGAAAACAAATCCAATTTCAGCGCTAATAAATAGGCGGTTTGAGTGTCTTGCGTCAGCATTCCGCTATCGTTTGTGTATCTTGTCCCGAATTCCTTTTTGATTTTGTCGTACAAGATTTGGTAAAACTCGGCTTTTTGAGCATATTCATCTTCTTTGCCGACGCTGATGGCAAGCGATATTTTTTTCATCAACAAAGTTGCATAAGCATAATAACAAACGCTGATGTAGCGGTTTTCCGTTTTCACATACGAAACCCAGTCGCCGTAATCAGTGCCCGCGCCGTTGTATCTGTATTTTTCATCTGCTTGGCAAGCTAAGAAATTCATGTATTTTTCCATTGCCGGATAATTTTCTTCCAAAATACGTTTATCATCATACATGGTGTAAGCAGTCCAAGGAATGATGATTCCGGCTTCTGCCCAAGCCGCTTGTCCCCAACCCACCCAACAATGAGGCGCCACACTGGGAAAAGCGCCGTCTTCGCGTTGACCGGCACGCATATCGCCCATCCATTTGCGGAAAAAAGCGGCTAAATCGGCATTGTAACATGCCGTGCGTCCGAATATCTGAATATCGCCGGTCCATCCCAAACGCTCGTCGCGTTGCGGACAATCGGTGGGAATACTCAGAAAATTGCTTCGCTGCCCCCAAATGATGTTGTTGAATAATTGATTGACCATCGGATTGTCGGTCGAAAATGAACCTTTTTCTTCACTTGCCGTTCCAACGACTTCGCCCGTCAGCGATTCAATTTCGATATTGTCCGTTGCCGTCAGATCGCAATAGCGAAATCCGAAAAAAGTGGTGGAAGGGTGATATTCTTCTCCTTGTGTTGCCCCTTTCAACGTGTAGTGCAACAGGGCTTTGGCTCCGCGAAGGTTGATGCGGTAAAGACTTCCGCCGGGACCGTCATCGCCTCGTGATTTTTTCCCCTCGTCGTTCAGCATCTCGGCAAATCGAAGCCTTACTTCCGTACCCGAATTGCCTTTTACTTTGAATTTGACCCAACCGGTCATGTTCTGTCCCAAATCATATACGAGGGTTTGTCCTTTAGGGAGAGAAATTTCGGCAGGCTTGATATATGATTCTTTCACATTAATCATGCCGTAATCGCTTCCTGTGTCCGTTACGCCTTCATAACGGGTTATTTTTACGGGAGTACGTTGCAACCGGCTGCGCACCTGCACGGTTGGACCGATAAAGGCTTTGATTTTGCCTTCGAAATTCGTATTGATGCCGCAGGTGTGCCAAGCCGAATCGTCGAACCCGACGCTTGTCCATGCGCTTTCTTTTCGGGCATCATACACTTCTCCGTTATAAATATCGCTTTGCCGAACAGGACCATCCAAACTGTATTTCCATGTTTGAGGATCGGTTACAACAATATTCGATGTTCCGTCCGAATAAGTAACGACTAACTTGGCAATGAAACCCAAATCGGGATTTCCGTATTTTCCGTAGGCAATGGCGCCTTGCCACCAGCCCGGAGCGACATAAGCGCCGAGAACATTTTCTCCGGTGGCCAGCCAATCTTTGACATCGTAGGTCGAATAGGAAACGGTGTGCGTGTAATCTGTCCAGCCGGGTTTAAATTCATCGTAGGTTATACTCCCCGTTTTATCGGGTGTTCCTACTCGCTTTCCGTTGATAAATACTTCGTAAATACCTAAACCGGAAGTGTAGATTCTTGCCGATTCGATTTTCTTGTCCAATGTGCAAACGGTTCTGAACATCGGAACCATGCTTAAACTGTCCCTTTCCGGCGGTTTTATCCATTGGGCGTTACTCCATCCCGAGTCCTGCAGACCCGTTTCAAAAAACGCTTTTTCGGTGGAGGCGATCGTGTGCGAATCCCGGTCTTTTACCTGCACCTTCCAAAAATAGCGGGTAGCAGGCAACAAGGCGGTGCCTTCATAGACAATAGCAACCGATTGATCCGAAACTACTTCTCCGGAGTTCCAGACGATTCTGTCGAACGACTCATCGAGAGAGACGATAATTGTGTATGCTGTTTGAAATACTCCTCTTTCATCGGATTCCAATTTCCAACTGAAACGGGGTTGTGGCTCGTCAAGTCCAATCGGATTCTTCATATACTCCACGCGAAGGTCTTTGACTACCGTCTTTTCCCTCGACGATTGGCATTCGGTGAGGGTAAAAAGCAGTATCCCCGTAAACAACAAAAGTAAGATTTGTGTGATTGACAGTGCGGATTTCATAATATCAATTGCGTTTTAATTTTTTATCGGATAATTGGCAAAGGTATATAAATTTATTGGAATTATCTCTTAAATAAAGCCGGATTCTCATCTTTATTATTAACTTTGCATCTGATAAAAGCTCATGTATATTCCGATAATTATATTAGGGGTAACGGTTGTCTTTTTCGTAACCGGTAAAATCCGTTCGGACCTCGTTGCTTTATGCGCGCTCATCTTCCTGATGTTATTCGGGATATTAACGCCTGCCGAAGCGCTTGCGGGTTTTTCAAGTTCCATTGTTATCATGATGATCGGGCTGTTTGTGGTGGGAGGCGGTATTTTCCGTACCGGATTAGCCAACGTAATCAGCAGAAAGATATTGACATTGGCAGGCAACAGCGGTACCAAACTGTTTGTGTTGGTCATGTTGGTTACTTCCGCTATCGGAGGTTTTGTAAGTAACACAGGCACGGTTGCCTTAATGCTGCCGATAGTGGTGAGCTTGGCAATGGCTGCCGACACGAGTCCGAGTCGTTTCCTGATGCCCTTGGCCTTTGCAAGCAGTATGGGCGGAATGATGACGTTAATAGGAACACCTCCCAATTTAGTGATCGACAGCACACTCAGAGAGGCGGGTTTCGCCGGGCTTTCATTCTTTTCATTCTTGCCTGTCGGTTTGATCTGTGTAATTCTCGGTATCGTTTCGCTTGGTTTTCTGAGCAAAATATTTCTCACAAAAGATAAAAGTGCCGATAATACCCGGAAATCGAAATCGCTTAAAGATTTAGCCAATGAATATCAGCTTTCGCAAAACTTGTTCCGTGTGCGGGTTGTCCCGGAATCAATTGTAGCCGGCAAGAAATTACAGGAGTTGGAAATATCCAAGCGATACGGCATCAATGTGCTGGAGATAAGGCGCAGTGCACAGGGTCAAAATCCGTTCTTGAAGTCCATCAACCAAAAATTGGCGGGTCCCGATACGGAGGTCTTGGAGAACGATGTGTTGTATCTCTCCGGTTCATTCGACCGGGTGCGGTTGTTTGCCTCCGAAAACAAAGTCGATTTGATCGACATGCATGAATCGGAAGAAGGAGCGCCCGCCTTTTCGGGTAAACTCCGTTTCGACACAATCGGGATTGCCGAAGTCGTGGTGCTTTCGAGTTCAAGGTTAGTGAGTCAATCGGTGAAAAAATCGGGTTTCCGCGAAAAATACAAAGTGAACATTTTGGGTATCCGGCGTCATGAACACCATATTTTGCATGAAGTGAAAGATGAAAAGATACAGTCGGGCGACGTGCTGCTGGTGCAGGGCGAGTGGGACGATATAGCGCGGCTCACCGAAGATCCACAAGAATGGGTGGTCATCGGTCAACCCCTGGCGGAAGCATCGAAGATAACGCTCGATCACAAAGCTCCGCTGGCGGCTGCAATCATGATTGGTATGGTGGTGTTGATGGCTTTCAACATAGTGCCTGCAGTCACGGCAGTGCTCATGGCTGCCGTCGGGATGGTGCTGACAGGCTGTTTTCGCAATGCTGAGGAAGCCTACAAGACCATCAATTGGGAAAGTGTCGTATTAATCGGCGCCATGTTGCCGATGTCGTCTGCCATCGAAAAGACCGGCGCATCCGCAGCTATTTCCAGAGGATTGGTGGAAGGCTTGGGAAGTATGGGTACCATGGTTTTGATGGCGGGAATCTATTTTGCAACCTCACTGCTGACGCTCTTCATCAGCAATACTGCTACAGCTGTACTTTTCGCTCCCATAGCATTGCATTCGGCTCTCGAACTCGGTGTAAGTCCTTATCCATTCCTGTTTTCGGTAACGGTAGCGGCAAGTATGTGTTTTGCGAGTCCGTTTTCGACTCCGCCTAACGCCTTAGTCATGTCGGCGGGACGCTATACCTTCATGGATTATGTTAAGGTGGGTTTACCTTTGCAACTGCTTTTCGGCATCGTGATGATGCTGGTGCTTCCTTTATTATGGCATTTTTAAATAAGCTTAAAACCCGTTGGCTTTGAGGTGTAACCCGGTTCTTTCATCCAACCCGAACATCAGATTGAAATTTTGGACGGCTTGTCCCGAAGCGCCTTTCAGCAGATTATCAATCACCGAAACAATCAACAGCCGGTTGCCGTGCTTTTCGGGAAACACAATGCACTTGTTGGTATTCGTCGCTTGCTTCAGATCGGGATTATTGTCTGTTACGAAAGTAAACGCGGCATCCCGGTAAAAATCCGAGTAGAGCATTTTCACTTCTTCCTGCGGTAAATCGCAAACAGTGTAGGTGCAGGAAAAAATGCCCCGCGTAAAGTTACCTCGCACAGGGATGAAATAAATAGGCGACGACCATCCGGCTTGCAACTGCAACAGCGATTCGGTTATTTCTTTCAGATGTTGATGTTCAAACGGTTTATAAATGGATACATTATCGGCGCGCCAACTGAAATGAGCGGTTGCTCCGGATTTCACTCCCGCACCGGTTGAACCGGTAATAGCGTTCACGTGTATTTCTTCTCTTAATAAACCGACAGCCGCCAAAGGCAATAATGCCAACTGAACGGCAGTTGCAAAACAACCGGGATTGGCGATACGCGAAGCGGTTTTTATAGAGGATTTATTCAATTCGGGTAAACCGTAAACGAATCCGTCGGCAGTTCCTTTATGCCGGAAATCGGTCGAAAGATCAATGATTTTTAAGGAGTCCGGAATCGACCGGCTTTCCATGAAGGTTCGACTGTCGCCATGCCCCGAACAAAGAAAGAGCGCATCAATTTCGTCCAACGAAAACGTATCGGAAAAAACCAAATCCGTTTCTCCGATAAGTCCTTCGTGCACATCGGCAATTCGATTTCCCGCATGACTCGCGCTGTGGACGAAAGCTATTTCCGCATTCGGATGATTAATCAACAAACGAATCAATTCTCCTGCTGTGTATCCCGCTCCGCCGATGATTCCCGCTTTAATTCTCATAATTCCTAATTCCTAATTCCTAATTTGTAATTCCTCATTCATTTACCGTTTCTTTTTTGAACCGTATGATAAATTTTCATCGGGATAGCCGTAATTTTTGTAAAACCCTTGGCATCGTCGGCAGTCCATGCTTTATTCATTTCGCCGTATTCGCCGAAATCGGTCTTCATCAAATCGAAATCACTTTCCGCACCGACCAATGTATATCCGTAAGGACGAAGGCGGATAATCACGGTTCCGGTTACGTTGCGTTGCGAACTTTGCAAAAAAGTTTCGATATCGCGCATCACGGGTTCAAGGTATTGCGCTTCATGCAAAAACATGCCGTACCAATTGCCGACTTGCTCCTTCCAATATTGTTGCCATTTGGTCAGCGTATGTTTTTCGAGCATCTTGTGTCCGTTGATAATGAGTATGGGAGCTGCGGCTTCGAAACCCACGCGTCCTTTGATCCCGATAATCGTATCGCCGAGGTGCATATCGCGGCCAATGGCATAACGCGAACCGATGCGTTCTATTTCCTGTATGGCTTTCACTTTATCGGAATACGGTTTCCCGTTGACCGCCGTTATTTCGCCTTCCGTGAAGGCAATCGTCAAAGTTTCTTCCCCTTTTTCCTGCAATTGGGAAGGATAGGCTTCTTCGGGCAAAGTTTGATCGGAGTGCAGGGTTTCTTTTCCGCCGATACTGGTTCCCCAAAGTCCTTTGTTGATAGAATATTCCATCTTGGTGAAATCGGCTTCGTAACCGTTTTCTTTCAAGTAATTGATTTCGTATTCACGTGAAAGCGACAGGTCGCGGGTGGGAGTTATAATTCCGATTTCGGGTGCCAATACATCGAATGTCAAATCGAAGCGGACTTGATCGTTTCCCGCACCCGTACTGCCGTGAGCTACGTAATCGGCGCCGATTTCTTTCGCGTAATTGATAACGGCAAGGGCTTGAAAGATTCGTTCCGAACTGACGGAAATCGGATAAGTGCCGTTGCGCATTACGTTCCCGAAAATCATATATTTGATGCTCTTTTCGTAATATTCGCCGGTGATGTCGATAGCAACATGCTTTTTTACGCCCAAGCGGTAAGCACGTTCTTCGATGCGTTTCAAATCGGCGTCCGAAAAGCCGCCGGTATTTGCCAGTGCCGTATAAACTTCGTATCCCTTCTCTTTCGACAGATACATGGCGCAAAAGGAGGTATCCAATCCTCCGCTGAATGCCAAAACTACTTTTTCTTTTTCCATTTCTGATCTAAAATTATGTTTCTTTTTCCTTTTTCGGATCATACAACATTGCCGTACAGATGCAGTAGCGGCGACCGGTTCGTTGCAGTATATCATAATTGACACAGCCTTGACAACCACGCCAAAAAGCTTCGTCATCCGTTAGTTCGGCGAATGTCACCGGCACATATCCCAATTCTGTATTGATTTTCATAACGGCAGACCCCGATGTTAAGCCGAAAAGTTTGGCGTCGGGGTATTTTTCCCGCGATAGGAGAAATGATTTTTTTTTGATTTCCCGAGCCAAGCCGCAACCGCGAAACTTTTCTACAACTATCAAACCCGAATTGGCTACATATTGTTTGTTTCCCCAGCTTTCAATATAACAAAACCCCGCAAATTCATTATCGACAAATGCGATAATGGCTTTCCCCTCACGCATTTTCTGTTCAACGTATTCGGGCGAGCGTTTGGCAATTCCCGTACCGCGCACTTTGGTTGCATCTTCTATGGTTTGCAATATGATGGGAATATACCGAAGATGTTTCTCTTCGGCAACCAAGATTTCAACATTATTTTCGATCATCGTTCTTTATGAAACTCTTACTTTAGGGTCCTTATTTCTTCCTGTTCTTTTTTGAATCCGGGAACAATCTTTGCCAGCAAGTCTATTATCTCTTGTTTGGCTATGCCTTCCCGCGGAATGATCACTATGGTATCATCGCCGGCAATTGTACCCAAAATAACGGAAGAAGCATGGTTATTGATTTCCATGGCAGTTTCGCCTGCCATTCCCGGACGGGTTTTAATCACGCCCAGATGATAGGAAAATTCAAACGATATGAATCCTCGATGTGACAAGGGTACATATTTTTCTTTGGGATGAACTCGGCCGGTATGACCGTTTTCCTGCGGTGGAATCATATAAGTATAATTCCCTTTCTCATCAGGCATCTTACTGATTTTTAATTGCTTGATATCTCTTGATAAAGTGGTTTGCGTGATCGAAAACCCTTTTTCATGCAATAGTTTCAATAATTTACCTTGACTATTAGGAGAGTGTGTATTCACCAACTCCGCTATTATAGCTAATCGCCTGTTTTTAGTAATCATTTTGTATAAATATGCTAAATTCGACCGCAAAATTATTCATTTTTTTAATAATTCATATGAATTTTACGAATATTTTTTAAAGATTTTTATTCCGGTAAATTTTACGACCGGCAAGCTCGATTATTAACGTTTATTTTCGTAGTTTTGTGGTGAATTTTAATACCAATGAGACAAAAATATATGAAAACAACATCGAGAAGACAATTCTTGGCTGCTGCTTTAGCGGGTGCAGCGGCAAGCGTGGTTGCTCATCCGGCATTGGGGACGGTGAGTGAAGTGAGTAAACCGGAAGTAATACCCGCAAAAGCTTTCGGAGCAAACGATAGGGTGAGGATAGCCGTATTGGGAGTGAACGGACGCGGACAGTCGCACATTAACACGCTGATGCAAATTCCCGGAGCAGTGGTGGTCGCTTTGTGCGACCCCGACACGGAGCTGTTGAGAAAGCGTGCCGGCGAATTTGAAACCGCTTATAAGCAGAAACCGGATATTGAACAGGATTTTCGCAAACTCTACGAGCGAAAAGACATCGACGCGGTTACAATCGCTACACCCAACCATTGGCATACCTTGCAAGCCATTTGGGCATGCCAAGCGGGAAAAGACGTGTATGTGGAAAAACCGGCGACTCACAATATTTTTGAAGGTCGCAAACTCGTTGAAGCCGCCTACAAATACAATCGAATCGTTCAACACGGAGTTCAATTGCGCAGTTCAGAGGCTGTACGCGAAGCGATTCAACTCTTGCGCGACGGTGTTATCGGGCGGGTGTATATGGCGAGGGGACTCGTTTTCCGCTGGCGACCCGACATCGGCGATCAAGGAATTTCCAAAATCCCCGATGGATTTGATTACGACCTCTGGTGCGGACCTGCTCCGATGGTTCCTTTCACGCGAAATCTGGTGCATTATAATTGGCATTGGCATTGGAATTACGGAAACGGCGACGCCGGAAACCAGGGAATTCACGAATCAGACCTTTGTATGTGGGGGTTGAACGTTGGACTGCCTGAGCGAATCACTTCCATGGGAGGTAAATTCCTCTGGGACGATTGCAAGGAAGTGCCCGAAATACAAACATCTGTCTATCACTATCCGAAAGAAAAGAAAATCATTCAGTATGAAGTGCGAAACTGGTGCACTAACCTGGAAGACGGCGCCGGTGTCGGTAATATTTTCTACGGCGATAAAGGTTATATGGTTATCAAAGGATACGACACCTATGAGACCTATCTTGGCGAAAAACGCGAAAAAGGTCCATCGAGAACCACGCCCGATGAACTCACATTGCATTTCAAAAACTGGATCGAGGCAATACGCGCTCGCGACATGAGCATACAGAACGGTCCGGTTGAAACGGGACACTTAGCTTCTGCACTTGCGCATCTCGGAAACATTTCGTACCGACTCGGACGACAACTCACCTTCGATCCTGTTGCCGAACGCTTCACGGGCGACGAAGACGCCAATAATATGCTCACAAGACAATATCGCTCGCCTTATTTGTTACCCGATAAAATTTAAAGAGATATGAGTTTCTTGATAAATAAATCAATCATCATTGCAGCCGCCGCGGTAATCTTTATCGGCTGTAAAGAACAACCACCCCGAATTATTCTTCGCTCCGATCTCGCAGGCAAGAAAGTGGATGTCTTATACGATGGAAAGCTCTTTACTTCCTATATTTGGCCCGACAATCTCGAAAAACCCGTGCTTTATCCCATCTACACTTCTACAGGAACGGTCGTCACGCGGGGATTCCCGCTCGATCCGCGACCCGGCGAACGCATAGACCATCCTCATCAAGTGGGACTTTGGTTCGATTTCGGTGATGTTAACGGTCTTGATTTTTGGAATAATTCTTATGCTATTCCCGCCGACCAAAAAGCTAAATACGGTTCGATAAAACATCGGCAAGTGATTGAAGCTAAAAGCGGACAAAAAGAAGGCGTGCTCACGACCACTTCCGATTGGGTCGATTCGGCAGGCAATGTTCTTCTCAAAGATACAACCGCTTATGTTTTCAGCGGAGAGGACAATCGCCGCATTATATGCCATACAACAACTCTCACGGCTCAAATTCCCGTGGTTTTCACCGACAATAAGGAAGGATTGATAGGGATTCGCGTTGACAGAGCATTTGAAGAACCCTCCGAAACTCCCGAAGTTTTCCTCGATGCCAACGGCAATCCTACCCAAGTGCCGGTAATGAACAACGAAGGCGTAAACGGCATCTATCGAAACAGCGAAGGATTGCTGAAAGGGGATGTGTGGGGAAAACCGACGCGATGGGTATGCCTCTCCGCCGAAAAAAACGGTGAGGAAATCTCCATTGCAATCATCGACCACAAAGATAATCCCGGTTATCCGGCACACTCCCATGCGCGAGGATACGGACTTTTCGCAACCAACAACATGGGCAGTCAAGTCTTCGACAAAGATGCGCCCCTGTTCACCCTCAGTCTGATGCCGGGCAGGTCGGTCGCATTTACGCATACGATAGTGATTCAAGCCGGCAGATTCCTGACGGATGAAGAGATTAATTCGATAAAGTAATTATTGATACAGTCTCATTATTCAGGGCTTTTGATGATAAGTGGTCGGTGAAGCAGGTGCGTTCGGTGCTCCGATTGATACTGTATCTCCTGAAATTACTGTAGTCTTACTCATGTTCCACCCACGGCGAGGTTCAGGGTCTAAATAAAGGAGAACAGGTTTATTGTCATCTTTTTCCACCAAAAAAATTATTTTCGGCTCTATTTCAAGCAATTTATCAATGGATACGGCTTGTCCGTATAATTGGTCGCTAAATTTTTTGCAACCTGCTTCTGTCCACAAATCCACCCGATACTCATCCGGTCTTCCGCCGTTTCTGTACAATTTGCTTGTAAAATATCTGAAAAAATCAGTTGTTTTGTGAGAGTTTAGAACGCTGTTATCTGCCTTTTCACCATCAATCCGGATTTTACAGTTTTTATCATTTTTCCATATATCATACGAACCTTGTTTCGGAGGATAAGCCATGTCATAATAAGGTGTTGGTCCCCAAAAATAGATCATCTGTTCACTTCTTTGACTATCGGTCATTTGAAAAGAAACTGCATACAATCGAGTCCAATCCTCCTCCGATAAAGAATCCGATTTCCAATAATAGTTGTCAATTGTATCGGAATTTCCTTTTGATTGCTTTTCCAAATATTTGTTTACTATTTTCTGATATCCGCTTAGCATTTCTTGAGAAACACCCTTTCCGTAGGTTATCCTGCCGTTTTTGTCCGTAATCGGAATATTTCCGGCAAGAACAAAAGAAGAGATGTCCACTTTTTTCGGCTGATGAAGGTTTGAGGCAACAAGCTTTTCTTCAGTTTCAGGTTTTATGCTGTATCGTTCTTTGGCGGCTTTCGGAAACCACATATCATCTGCGGTCAACCCGCATTCCTCTACCATACGCAACGAATAGGCAAGCCTGTCTAATTCACCGACACCGTTATTGTTTGTCCCCAACGTAAATTTGACGCCGGCAGCTTTTGCCGCTTTGATAATCCTTGCCGACGGAACTTTGGAGACCGAGTTAATCTCCATGGCAACATTATTGTCCTTCAGCGCTTTTACCAACTGCGCAACACG
>Ga0123354_10004374_pt1 | contig 19997 bp, 16 predicted proteins | sample TergutLab28metaG_2_FD_97872 | JGI IMG/M metagenome (GOLD analysis project Ga0123354, IMG submission 97872) | Labiotermes labralis P4 segment gut microbial communities from Petit-Saut dam, French Guiana - Lab288 P4 | ecosystem: Host-associated > Arthropoda: Insects > Digestive system > Gut ...
CCCCCTTTGTACCCCAAAGAGAAAAGGGTCCCTCCCCTCCCCCCCATTGTAGAGGTTTTAAGGAAATGTATTCGCCCCCCCCCCCCCCCCCCCCCCCCCCCCCCCCAGATTTTAACCACATTTGGATGTGTTGACAACAGACATGTTGAGGTTAGCAGTCACTCTCTGCTTTGTGAAAAGGCCTAGAATACTTACGAATTGACTCTACACTCACTGAGTTCATTCCAGGTCACAACTTCACAACCTGCTTCCCTATTTTAACATTTTTCTCCCCTCTCTGTTGTGATCTCCAAATGACAACCTTTCAAACCATACAAGTATACTTCACTCCCAAAATTCTACATGCCATTTCCTCCACTACAATGATAGCTCATCTACATTTCCTTAATTAATTAATTCTTGAAAAAATATTGATTCAAAAAAGTGGTAAGTTCCTCACTATGTTGGTCTCTCAGTCTCACTCAGTATGTCCTATTTAGGACTAAATGTATTTATCATTACTTCGTTGTAAAACTTCCAGCTTCTGTTCTTTGCCTATGCAAGACAGCAAACCCTAGACCTAAATTAAACAACAAATAATAGTTCTACATATCTCAAACCTAACAGCACTACAATGTGGGAATCAGTGCAAGATGTAACAGATGTCAAGGCCCAAACCTCTGTGTCATAGTGGTAGTGGTATTTATGATGATGATGATCAAGAATATGATGTTCATGACAATGGAAATTATGACAACAATAATTATGACAATGACAACATATCCTAATTCTTAATTAACCATAACATACTTTTAATCATTCATGAAAAGTTACAAAAAATCTGTAAGTGGGAAGTACATTACAGGACACAAATATATGTAAAATCAACACCTGTTTTTATTGGCTGATACTGCAAATGCACGATAGCTGACAGCAAGGACCCCATCAGACCATTCATGTGAAACGGGATCAAAGTGCCCATAAAGGTGTCCCATTGTGATAGACTTGGGGTTAATCACAGTGATCTCAACTTTATGTCCTCCCATTAAGTCCTAAAACAATAAATATTAATCAGTACACTAGGAGTCAAAGTTTGACATTTCTTCTATTTTACCATAAATTTGACAAAATGTTCATCTGACAATTAAATCAGTACATTATTAGGTGTATTATGTAAGAACAGAATGAAAAATACCCTGCACAGTACTTTCATAAAGGCAGACTTTCATAAAACTTGAAAAGAGAGAAAGACAAATGTCAACACAATCATAAGTGTAGAACTTACACTGTAACAATAAATTAATTGAAACATTAATAAAGACCTAGAAAACCTCAATCTTTGCTCATTAAATACACACTTTATTGACACGTGAATCAAATTGCAGTCATGGATCTCCATAAAATAAACACTGTGTTCAGAATGGTGTTAGTTCTATTGACAATTAGTAAGTAATATTGTCATCTTCAAAGAAAGTGGTAGTGCTTGTTGTCCAGCATTGAAAAAGATGGTCTTAGTGCAAAATTGTCTTTTAGGTGCAAAGGGCTTGCTTCATGCATGGCAGATGGACAATGATAACATACAGGCAGAGTGTAAAAAAAGATGCTGCAAACTTTTCTTTGTGGATCTGAATAACATTCATCACACCAGTCCAGAAATGTAAAAAAGATGATGTGGTGAACTCAAGTCCACACTTTGATGTAGAGTATATATACCAGCGTCAAGTCCACTGTGAGAGAAGTCATTAAATTTTTTAAGTACCTTCTCTACCAGGTCAGCCACACCATCAGCTAGCATGCGGTATGCAGTCGTCTTGCCTCCAAATGGAAATCCAACTATCATGAGTCCATGCCTCACAATCATCATCCCATAGATCTGCTGAATTTTCTCCAGAAAAAGTGGCGTACACTGTATGTTTGCATTCTTGCAGGCATTCATTATGGCCGCATTAAACACCATATAGTCTGGCTCTGGGAGAATGACCCCAGGAAATAGATCTGATACAATATCCTAAAATTTAAACATGACAAACACATAAAAGTAACATAAATACTAGACCCTAAAGATGATATAACTCAACAAGGTACTGAATGCTCTGAGGCAATGTGACTGGAGGTAAAACTACATGTACAGGACAACTAATAAAAGCCGGCCATAATGAAGAGACAACTACAGAAGCTGCTTAGTGTCCACTAGAGTAAAACCCCGATTTTACATTTTGTGAGGATGTTCTATAAGTGGCATACAATCTGGGAAACATGGTTCTTATGCAGTTTAGTCAGGACTGTACAAAATGTGTGTAAAATTGCAGAAAACACAAAATGTGAAAACATAAAATCGAGTTTTAGTGTATTTTGTAAGACCCAGGTACAATAGAGTTTAATTTGTGAAAACTGTCACCTGGAAGAGTGGAAGGTCATGGTTGAGAAACTTGGGTAGGTTGACATCCATGATTGAGCGCAGTACCAGGATATCCTCAGACTGTTCTGGGTACTTAAGTTTTAAATTCCCAGCAGCAGTCAGCACAGACTTCACAGCTCGCATTCCTGAACAACACCGCCATCATCACACAGAAGGAAGCAAGGAAACACAAGATTCTAAAGTAAATAAATACATATCTGATGCCCTCTTATTCCTACTGTATATTACATTTTTTGTCATTAACCTTTAATATGTCCAAACACTTGTTTTATAGACCTTTACTTAGAGTTCATCACATCACAGAAATGCCCAAAACCTAAAACAGTAATATCCTTCTTAGGTTCTCTAACTCTTTCCTGAAACATTATTAAACTTCATGACTACATTGTGGAGCAAACACCAGACATTATTTTAATCTTCTACAATACCAGAACCCTTCACTGAGTAAAATGACACCTAAGAGTTAAATCAGGACATTAGAACTAGAAGACATCTACTAACCACTTGTCTATTTAAAACTAAGTAAAACAATGTGTAAATGTAAAGTATTACTGGATAAGATGTACTTCTGTAATATGTTTCTTGTAATTATGTACATTGTATCAGCCTCAATAGAGAAACAAACCTAATGTTTCACAGAAAATAATGCTATATACACTACAAGGTGTTGTCATGTGTATTTTGCTTTGTAATTCATTAAATATATAAAATATTAAAAACAAATTTCCAGTGGAAATTGTATTTACCCATAAGAGTTGTATTTTATGTTATGTATCATTTGCTTTTATAATGAGCCATTTCTGACAAGAATAAAAATTTAAAAAATAGCAATAAAGTTCAGTTTCAATTTCAAGAAACAACATTTGGAACAAAATGAAGTAATCTCAATGTTACACCCCTGAATACTAATTCTTATCAAATTATGATGAGTAGTTCTGAAGACAAAATGTGAACAGGGAGTTAACAGACAGATTCAGATTTGCTGTTATGTTCATTAAAAGTAAAGCACATTCTAAGAAGAACACATGATAAATATAATTTTTACAGCTATTCAACCAACCATAATCATAGTGGCACTGTAAAGAAAGCTGCTCTGAGCAAAGCCTGAATGTGGCTAGAATCTTGATGGCCAGGGGTTGTGCATTCACAAAACCACATGAATACAGCATGATTTCAGAAATAAGGGCATAGTCTGGAACCATCATTGCTACTGGTCGAAACAATGCCTGCAATGATAGGAAAAGCAGAGCACTGTATGAAATCCAGCAATAATCCAGCAGCACATCAATACATTGCACAACAAAATCTTCCTTTTAGAATACTTTACTACATAATTCTTTATTTCATAAGGAACATTAGACTTATGGTATAATGAAGTGTACCTCTGCATGTATGTGTATGTCAAAAACAGTATCAGAAAAACACAGTCTCCTTGATGTGTCATTATGCTCACCATGTATAGGAACTTACAATGCTAAAGTTTAAGTATACTAAATATCCTCTTTCTCTGGTTACTTCCTACATATTTATCAAAACATTTTTAGCAATCTATGACAGCTATATGTGCCCCTTGACTCTAGGTCATTTCTGTTTGTATGTTTCAATTAAATAACATTGTTGGTTGTTCCATGTCAATTCAGCCACACTGTGCACCACTTATGACAGGAACAAATAATGGTTTCAAGTACTAATAAGCTTTCAGGAGCAGCAAATATGATGTCTGGTGGAATGAAGAAACAATAATTGTGATACTGATACATATATTTAGTTTTAAATATGGTGATGATAAAAAGTTAACAATTGGAACCAGTTTCATATGAATCATCAAGACTTCTGACTTCTATTGGAAACCTTGTCTTTTGTTTTATATTTAAAGCTGCTATGTGGGGACAATACAAACCTCTAAGATTATATCAAACAGACTTCATGGAAAGACATTTCCTGAATTAGGCAATTTCAAGTTGCAATATTTTGACTTCTACAATTTTTTAAAAAGTAAAAAAACCTGAAATACTAACATGTTTTACAAGCCAGCTGAATTTTTTCTTGCAGAAATGATAGCACAATTATACCAAGGTGGAAGAAGAATACTGCTGGCCAATAATGTGGAGGCAGGGTGGTCAAGCTGTGGTTGATTAGGTTTCAGTGTGCTGGAGTTTTCATTTCAACTGGACTCCCTTGTATAAACATATATAGTTGACCATATGTGCACTCAATTCCAACGTGCACAAAGCTTAACTTCCAGAACATAACGGTTGCATAAGTTAGGGACTGTCTGTTGTGGGAGACATACAAGTAGAAACTACAACCACATATAGATCACTCTGTTACCTAATTATTTATTTGTCATTGCTGCCAGCAGCTCTAAACAAAGGAAAATCTAAGGCAAACAAACAGCTTCTTATTTTGTAGTTGTCAGTAATGATATGAAGTGAAACATGAAGGAACACTTTTCTAGAACAACAAACTGAGGTGGCTGTATTATCTGAGGTACTAGCAGCACTGGGAGAATATGGCGCAGCTGGTTGAGGCACTGCACTACAATCCTAAAGGTCATGGGTTCCATTTCCAATGCGGTCATTGGGATTTTTCATTGACCTAATCCTTCCAACCTCTAACAGAAATGAGCACCAGGTGTTTCTTCTGGGAGGTAAAGGCAGCCTGTGCATAGAGCTGACAATGTTGCCACCTACATCTGCCAACTGCCTAGAAATTCTGGAAGCCTCGTACTCCTGCAACCCTAAGGGCCTGACCAGGCCTTTACAGGGATTACTTTACCTGTTACTAGCAGCACCACTCGGCAATAAATAAATGATTTAATTATTTAGAAATGAATACATTAATTAATAATAAACAAATAAATAAGTAAATATGGTTTTGGATTACAGAACACTGAACAATAGAGTGATCAGTAAATAATCAATTGTAAACAATTTGGAAGAGGATGGTCATGGACTAATCTGAGACACCGTCTTTAGAATTGCCTTTTGGGACTGAGAAAAAGGACAAGAAACCTCAATCAGGATAGCTAGTGTCAGGCCATATATTTGAATGCCATACATCTCACGTGTGAAGCAGGGGTGCTACCAATTTTACAGCAAAGTTTAATATCGGTGACAGAGCCAGCCCTTTCAACTAAATTAAATAACAGAATTACCATTTACAGCAAACTCACGTGAGTAAACATCACATTCCACTTGAAACAACTCATAAACACGAAGAAATGCTGAAAGAAGAAGATTCTGTCTCTGTGACAAACTGCTTAATTTTAGGTCACCAGATACTGATTAAAAAAAACAGGGTTTATTCTGCAGACAGAAAAATGCTGAGTTACAAATGCACAAAATAATCTAATACATAAAGTGATAAGTAAATAAATAAATAAATAAACATATTTTAACATATTTTTTTGTCCATAATTTGCTATCATTTTACTGACACAATTAAAAATGAGAATGGAAAATTAAATAAGAAAGCAGAAATGTAGGTTCACCATTACACATATACAGTTGTGTTCAAAAGTATATTCAGTCAGTACATTACAGACATTTAACTTAAAACTGAAAAAAATCGCAAAATTATTTAAACGTGTTAAAATTTTGGAATTCAGTTTTAGTAGAAATTGTTTTACTCTACATGGTTTGCATTTGAATGGATATGGGAAAGGACTATTAGCTAAGCAACTGGCTTCTTTAATTTACAAAATGAGTTGTCAGAAAACTGAGGAACCAATTAGTCTAGAATGGAAAATGGGGTTATGTGACAATGTCACCTCACACCCCTTGACTGTAGCACCCAATTGTACAATACCACAGCCCAATACAGTCACCTGTAGAACTTCAACTAGGATAAAGAAACCACCTATCACAAAACAAAGTGATTTTTTATGGTAAATGACATCTTAATTCTAGAAAATAGTAACATTTGAAATCAATATGATAGCTTCAATACTAATCTTTATTCTGGTTTTAAACTTAATCCTCCTTCATATAGTAAAGTAAACTCTGACTTCAAAAAGAGTTCCAATAATCTAAAGGTTTATCACCAAAACACACAAGAGTCTTGAGGGGTAAACCAAGCCAGTTATCTAATATCTTATACTCTGAGCTCCCACATATAATATGTATAACCAAGCATCACCTCAAAGATTTTGAAATGGACATGATTACAATATAATACTATTAACTTCATAACAAATTTTGTAGGCATCAGAATAAAAATGATGGTGCATGTACATTTGTGCATGAAAGTGAATGACATTATTTCTACCCACCATATCTGCAAAGAGAAAGATCTGGAAATATGTGCTGTTAAATTAAACGTACCTAAGATTAAAATAGTCATTATAACTATCTATAGATCTCCTACTGGAAATTATAACTACTTCCTGAGGAAATTAGATTCTTTTATAAATTCATTATATACCAAATAAATTAAATTTATCATCTGCAGGGATATAATTATTATCTTCATTGTCATAACAGAAGACAACAATTAGATACTCTATTAGCTATGTACAATTTAAAGAATTCAGTAAATTTTCCTACAAGAATTATAAATGGCTCAAGTACTGCGATTGATAAAATTTGTATTGATTTATTAAGAAATTTTACTATAAATCCCCTTATAAATGTGTTATCAGACCACAAAGCTCAGCTACTGAAATTAGAAAATATCACTACGCCTAAACAAGAATTAACATCTTACTATGTTAGAAACATAAGTAGCTTTACTGCACATGAATTTCAATGTAAATTGAGTATGGAAAGTTGGGAGGATATTTTTGAAGGATCTGACACAAATGTAATATTTAACAACTTTTTAGGCATTTACTTAAAAATCCTTAATGCTTGCTTTACTAAAAGGAAACATAATGCCGCCTGTAGATATAACCCACGGATAAATAGAGGAATTAAAATATCTTGTCAAAACGAAAGAATTTTATACATAAGATGCAGGAGAAGTAATGACACAAATTTCAAACTACGATACAAAAGATACTGCAAGATATTAACACACATTATAAGAACAGCAAAAAAAGTATTATGATGAATTAATATTTAAATCCAAGAATAAAACTAAAACTGCATGGAAAATTATAAAAAAGGAAATAGGAAACAATTGTCAAAATAGTACTAAATCTTTAAAAATTAATAACACCATATCGAATAATCCACAAGAAATTGCCAACACTTTCAATAATTATTTCTCAACTGTCACAGACACTGTTATCAGAAATATCATAAAGGATGACAACGATTTTAAGGGTAATGTGGATCCTTCCAAATGTTTAATTACCAACTTCAATAACACATTTTCGAGTATTAATTGGAAATATGCAAAAAGTAATGAAATTAATAAGATTATTAAATCACTAAGAACAAAAAACTCGTATGGGTATGGTGAAATCCCTATAAAAATTTTAAAATTAAGTGCCCCTTTTATCATTTCCTTTTTAAACTATATCTGTAACAAACCCCTTTCCTCTGGTGTATTTCCCAAAAGACTAAAATATGCCATAATCAAACCTGCCTATAAGAAAGAGACACACTTCACACCACAAATTATAGGCCAATCTCTCTTTTAACATCCTTTTCTAAGATATTTGAAAAACTAATATATTCAACATCATATAAACGCATATGTACTAATAACATACCAGTTAAGGAACAATATGGATATAGAATTAATAGTTCTATTGAGGCTGCATCCTATGATGTAATAAATGAAATATTAAATGCTATTAATAATAGACTTTGAGTAGGAGGTATATTTTGTGACCTCGAGAAGGCCTTTGATTGTGTTAACCATAGAATTTTAACTGACAAACTTCAGTTTTATGGAATTAAGTGGAAATTCTTAGATTTAATACAATCTTATCTTAGAGGAATATACCAAAAATTACTTATTGACAAATTTAATGCATATGGGAATGTTTCTTCTGGATGATAAAAAATTACAAATGGAGTTCCTCAGGGTTCCATCTTGGGCCCATTGCTTTTTTTTATTTATATAAGTAACTTATCCATGCAACAGACAATGATTCTAATGTTATGCTCTTTGCAGATGATACTAGCATTATAATAACTAGCCCTAATCAAGAAGGACTTCAAATAGCATTAACCAAAACACTTTCCGATATAAATTCGTGGTTTAAAGCCAACTTCCTATCACTTAACCTTAAAAAAACATTTTATCTACAATTTCAAAGAAAATATCACATCAACTATACATTAGATATTAACTACTTAAATAAACCTATAGCTAATCTTCCATACACAAATTTCTAGGTCTGATGACACTCTAACCTGCAATAACTATATTGATCAGTTAATTTCAAGGTTGAACTCTGCATGTTATGGAGTAAGAGCTCTTAATGCAATGCTGTCAAAGACAGTCTTAAGAATGTTATATTTTTCGTACATTCATTCTGTCATATAAGGAATAATTTTGGGGGGTAATACACCTAATAGTATTAAAATATTTAGAATGCAATAAAAAGTTTTAAGAATTATAAATAAATCAAAGAAAAAATTTTACCTCTCTATTCTCAATATATATTTTCTCTCTTAATGTATGTGGTGAACAATGAACATATATTTACGAAAAACTTATAATTTCATAACCACGACACTATATCTGCTAGTAATTTTCATCTGCCCACTATCAATTTAACTAAATACCAAAAAGGAGTAAATAAAGGAATAAAAATTCTAATTATCTTCCAGCTCACATAAAGAATGTAGCGAATGAAATACAAGTTTTTAAAAAGACCTTAAAGAGATTCTTCTTGATAACTTATTTTATTCTATTGATGAATATTTTAATGCTAATAATGATATATATTTCTGATTGTAATGATTTCATGCTGTAATTAATATTTTATTGTAAATCATTGTATTATAATTGTCCTCTGTCATTTGAAATATGTGATCAAACAGATACATTTTACAGCACGTTCTGACTATTTCCACATACTTAGGTTGTACCTGTAAACAGATAAATGGAAAATAAAGTGATGATGGTGATGAGTAACAGCAATGAAAATACTCAGCACCAACCTTCAGATTGTCTGGTAACTCACAACAACCAGCATATGCTGGGTTCATTGTAATGAACACAGCACATGTAGCATCAAGCTTTATTTCTGTTCCTTCTAGTACAAATTTCTGGACACCTGAGTTAATGGCTCTCTGAATGGTCAATATCTGCTGTGCGACCACAGAGAGTACCTCCAGATCAATGCGGTTGAATTCATCAAAACATGACCAGGCCCCACAAAATGCCAGTCCCTGAAAAATATAGAGAAGAAAGAAATACGTTGCAATTATGCAGGAATATTTTATAAATGCATCCATCATCTATATATCTGCTCAACATCACACTTTAACCATGATACTGACAGACTGCACTGACATTTAACACTTCCATTGTCAGAGACAGTGTATCTAAACTAACCATATGATTTATATACAATAAATTATTTTATCTGTGCACATGCCCATGTGCACGTGCACACGCACACATGCAGCACAAACACACACGCGCGCGCGCGCACGCACACACACACACACACACACACACAGCGTTTCTGAAATACACATCACAGATTGGGCATGTTCTATGCAGAAAATAATCTATGTCAACATTGGTCCTTGGACAATCTACTTTTGAGCTATGGGCAATCAAAAAGGACAAGTACTGAATCAGCGTGACTGTCATACCTGCATTGCAAGGCTTCCTCCATGTGACCTTTCCCTCTAAACGTCAACTTCTTTTTTTCCAATTACAATTATCCACAAGGTGGACCAATCTGTTGTTCTTAAACAACTTAAATAGACTTAGTTATGTTTTCTCAAAAGTGTTGGTAGTACTAGTCACAGGGCTCCAGATATACAGTACTAAATCATTTGCCACATGCATCAGCTTACACATGACTTCTGTTAAATAAGGTTTGGAAGGACATCTTTACCATTAACGTTTTCATGGATGTTTGAACATAACACTCCAATTACTGTAATAATGCATTATAAATCCCTAGAAAACAGTCCTAGTACCAAAGATTTGTTGTGCATATTACATGACCAAGACAATTATTTAGAGATGCTGACCTACTTTAGAAGCAGCAGTTTTTACAACCCTCTATTGAGCCCTAATGTATTATTAACACAACATACAATGCTTTCTATCATGGATTCCACAATATTAACTTAATGCTTATACCACTTTTACATGGTCCCATTTGTAAATTTTCAACACTTCTACTTGTTTTGAATCAAAATCCTTGATAACAGTCCATCTGGGCTGAAACATGTTGGAGATAAAATAAAATACTTGGGGTACACCAAATTCAGTGTGCACAGTTGGTTGGCTTTGATAGACACAATGAACATGAAAGGAACACAACATTAAAAGACGTGCTGATTCATCAATCTGTATGCTGAACTAACTATTAATGGCCTAGATACATGTGATAAAATAAAGTATGACATACCTTGGATGAAACACCTACATTTGAACCCAAGTTATTTCTTACATATTTTCTGCGAAATTTCTTAAAAAAACAATTAGTATTATTGCTGCTGTCTGTTTGGTAGAACAAGTTCATCCACAATGAGCACCTGAGAAGTCAATAAATTGCACAAATCCTTACTGGTAATGTGGGACTGAGGCCTGTACAGCAGGTGGTGCCATGGATTGCTAAGAAGCATGGGTGCCATCCAATCTAAGGCATGCAGTCCTGCCCTTAAAACACACCCAACTTCACACTTGTACCAGAACACTGATTAGTAACAATGATACCTTTGTATGAGCATATGGAAAGACTAAGATTATAACATGACTTTGGATGAGGTTATACAACTAAGACTAGAGCATGGCAATCAGTTGTATAAATCCATCAAGACTGACAAAGAATCACATTACTTACTTTAAAGAACTTTCCAAGAGCAATGTAGTCAAGACCAGTTGAGCAGTTAAACACTACACAAGGCTTGGCAAGAGCCTTTGCCAAACCTTTTATTGTTTCTGTCTTCCCTGTGCCAGATGGTCCCTCTGGGGCACCCCCTACAATACACAAGCACAGTATTTCAGAGGAACATATCACCTCAATTTTCAGAGTTAAATGTTCAGTCACAACATTTGATCCCCAACCTAAGATTCAAACCAAGTGCCCACCAAAAGTAAGATACATGAACTGCCACTCTAATAATCCCACTACTGTAATCACTTCACTTTATTCTTGAACTGCATTCAATGATATTATCCTTTCATAAACATTGGCAGAAACATGTACAAGATTTGGTAAAAAATAAGTGTACTTGGGGCAAAATTTGTAATGAAAAAACTTGGAACATGCCACAAACAGCTCTGGTCTGGTGCTGATTATCATATGCTTCCAGTGTTGAACAAAAGCGTCAGTGGCCACAAATTAAATAAGATTAGGAAGTGCAAAATGCTGTGACACAATGGTTAATAACACAGGACACAAACTTCCACAAGCAGTGGATAGAATAGCTTGTCCCATGTCAAGATAAAAGACTGAATTATGGTAGGGATTTTGTGGATAAGTAGTGAGAAAGAATTATTACTAACTATGAAACATTCTTGTTTGATGTAAAAATACGAATTCAAAATATATGCATGATGTATAGTTGACTCTGTCCATGCCATGAAGGCATACAGGGAGAGCACTTGTTCTTAACCTCAACCAAAGTGAGTAAAATCTAAGCATTTTAAGCTTATTTCTTGAGCAATGCTCATATAGCTCACAGGAGGCAGTGTGTGTGCATGTCATACTTAGCAGATCTCATCTCACCCAGATGGAGGTGTAATGCCCCAAACAGCGTCCTATAGCATCGTTCAGTGAGTGGTGTAATAACAAGACGAGGTGAGTCACCAAGGTACTCATACCCATACATCAACTTGGAGTTCATCATGTGAGTTTCTAGCATATCATCCTGCACAACATAACATAATAATGAGATGCATATAAAACTATGTTAACAAACAGCATGTATCTGTCAATTATGTCTTACCCTCCAGTAATAGCGCAGTTGACAAAGCCACTGGAAGTCATTATCTTTGTGCACTGCCTTGTCTATAAGTAACTGTACCACATCCCGAGCATGTACATCCAACACAACCAGTGCACCTGAAATACATGAGTTAATGAACATTTGTTAAAAGTTCTTATAAATTTTACCAGATAAGGTACCAAACCCAGTGACAGAACAAATGGACTAAGAAAGGAAACAGTGCAGATGGAAAGGTTGCTGACATGTCATTGTTAGTGTGAGATAGAAGGAAAATTTCCAGGCCACATGTAACAAAGGCCAGGTTCTGGGATTGTTACTAGTGTAAATTACGACAGAAACAGATCACTAATTTATCTAGCTAATAGGCTATGCTACATGTATCCCTTGCAGTTATGGCATGGCACTTTACAGGCTGACAATGGAAGAGATGACCTCCAGCCATGAAGGAAGTCACATTATGTTGAAACATTAACAAAACTGCAGCTGACAAGAGATGGGTTTTTGGATACAGGACTGGGTGACAAGTTAACAGGCCCTTTCTACAAGAAATTAGTATTTTCTAAAATGTCAGGAGAAGTCTTGGACTTCGAGAGTATGATCCAGTCTCAGGGCCTTGGGTGCAGAGTAATGGAAATTAAAGTTTCATAAAATGTGGGAGAGTTGTCATAAATTTCATGACTATTAGCTTTTCTTGAAGGACTCCAATCCATGCAGTCACTTAATAACTTACATTTCCTACTTGCCTCTGTAGGCAAGTGGAAGCATTTAATGGAGGTATGCTCATTTATATTTTCCAAAAATTCTTTGGTTCACTTGATACCAACTAATAAGGTAGAGCTATCCCATTATAGGCCTGGACAGGTTCTTAGGGCATCAGAAGGTTGAGGCTCCCAGAATTTCTAGACATTCAGCACATGCAGGTGTTAAGTTTGTCAGCCCTATGCACTGCCCACCTTTACCTCCAGAAAATATTCCTGGTATTCATTTCAGTTAGAGGCTGAGTCGAATCCAGGTCCATAGTGCGGCTGGAAGGATTATGTCAAAGAAAAATTCCAGTGGCACCATCAGGTATTGAACCCATGACCTTCAGGCATTTAGCACAGTGCCTCAACCAACTGCACCACTGTGTGCCCCCATACCAGCTTATAGACAAATGCTAATGTGTAGACTGACAGATGGTTGTTGGATTAATGAAATATATAGAGAAATCAATGGTGGAAAAGGGCAAGAAAGTACAATCTTAACACAGCCTTAGCAACCTATTTCTATATCAATCTTTGTGTTTCTAGCAAAATAAAGTTGCCAGGCATTTAATGCATTGAACAGCCTATATGACCTGAAAAAAAAAACACAGGAAGGTAACTCATGAAACTTTAACAGGCATAAAAGTTTAGTGATCTTAAAATAGACACATTAAAGCTTGTGAGATTTGAGTTTCTTCAGCAGTGCTCCAGAGAATTCAAGTTTTCTGAGATGTGACGTTCAGCTACTGAGTTACTGGTTCCTAATATCAAGTAAGACTAAATTGCCTTCATCTTCAATGGTCAAGGAGTCAAAACTCCTTGACCATTAACTCATTAAGAGTAGCCAGTTTTGTGAGGTCAATGCAGTCTTTCAAAATTTTAAGAACCTCTAACAGAGCAATATAGTGTCACATCACAAAAGACATGAATCCACAATAAAACCTGGTTATAATGGAATTGTGGGCATCTGAATATTTTTTCTCTCAAGCATATTTCTCTTGGGCACAAGTGTGAGTTTATAAAATTCGTGCTACATACAGACACTGCATGCTTATTTGACAGTTACATATTTTCATTTCTTTTTCTGTCTTTTCTTCTTTCACTCTTTTTTACTTTTCTCTGGATAGCATACTAAAGTATTGTGCTTACGTTTTATCAATGGTAAGGTTTACTTCTCTCCTGTCAGGTATAGCAATATTCATGATCAAACAAATTTCAGAAAGTACATCCCACAACAAAATTACACACACATAAAAAAAATTATTCAGCCTACTATTTTGCATTAAACTCTTGCTTTCTTCTCAACTTTCATGTTAACACTTATTAGAGTTAATTTTAAATTTCTTCTGCAGTAAGTTCACTAGGCCTGAAAAATACTGTAATAAAGAAACACATTTCCATTCCATACAGCTTCCATTTTAGACACTTATCACTGTAATATGAAATAACAACTCAATCCTCTTTGGTTCAATACAACTGCAGAGGCCAAGTCCCTTTCAACAATACACAGGAAGGGTTTGACCAGAGCTGTTATGTCTTATCCTGTCATACCAAGAGTGATCCTGTTCTGAGTGGACAATTTCCCGCGTACTAGATCCACAATTTTGCTGATCTGATCATTGCATGTTCCCACGCATGTGCAGAGGCCATTATCTCCAAGCCTAATGGCTTCATGAACTTCAGAGGTCCAATATGTCATAGCAACACATAGCACAGTCTGTCCAGGCCACTGGAGCACCCAACAGTCTCGTACCTCAAGGGGGTATGCCTCCCATGCATTTCTCACTTTCTGTTAAAAAAACATTGCCAATATGCAATAAGTGCTTGTAAATCTCTGGTACACAGGAACACAGGTTGAACACTAACAGAGTGAACCCTGTCTGAGCCATTCGAATCCAAACAATGTTAGGTGAATTAACATAATTACTATCAGGGATTGACTGGGCAGTATAACAGAAGAGTGCACTGGCACTGTCCTGGCAGCCACCATTTCTCTTCCCATAACTAACCAAGTCAAGGCTCAGCTTAGCTGGTAAATACTCTCTATTCCACTTAATGTCACTTCCGCTTCACCATTTCATGCGTTCACCATGCTGTTACTGCAGACTGTGGGAATGAGACAAGTACAACACTGGGTGAAGCTCTGAAGGCATAATACTTGTACCAAATTTTGTGAAAAGTGGTCAACTGGTCTAAAAATTGAAAGAGAGACACAGATACACACACAGCATGTTGATCTCACGAGCTCAGTTCCTTTTCTTAGAAGGGACAGAGACCGAAAAGATAAATACAAAGCAAAATAAATGCAAGTACTTAGCGAAAAGAGTAATACTTGAAGTTTGTCATAAAAACTAACTCACAGTATATGATAAATACTAAACACAATGCATACACACATCCTCAAAAAATTAGAAGGAGCAATTCTCTGAAACAAACATATACATACACAGTATTTAATCAATCTATTGCATGGAATATGGATTACATTAAACATCCAAATGTTCATTCATAAACTACTGCATAGGTGTATGGATCCAGGAAAAAGAGATTCATACATGTCAATGCTCAATTTTTCATTGCAGTAGTAACCAGGTATTGCACAATTTTGCACATTTCATGTGTCTGGTTGCTAAATTTTTATTTTTATCAATTTTAGAGTAATATTAGCCTTTAAATGAATGCTCACACACATCCACAAGTGCTTCCATTCACCTACAATTTGAACCACCAGAAAATTCTTAGAGAATTCCATATATAGATATCTTTTTTCTTCCATATATACTCCTTCTCTACCCATAAATCTCTCTCATCTTTGGTAGGTGAAAACTGAATGAGTGACCACATGGCTTTGTATGTAATACAGCTAGTAAGCAGGTGGATAAATGAATGAGTGACTGCGTGAACAAAAAAGAAGAATGGATGGGTAAGGGAGTCAGATTACAAAACAATGTATCAGCTGGAGAGGTTATATATGTTACAATAGACAAAGGCATAAAGCAATTTAAAGTGCTAAAACTTACTAAACTTCTTTAGCCATGATAAAGTTATGTGTCATGTCAAAAGTTGAAACCCAGATGATGACAAAATTTAAAAACTGTGCTGATTAGTCAGGCCTATGGCATACTCCATGGAGAATGAAAAGATGACTGGCAGGGAGTAAACATCATACAGAGGACAAAGACCACCTCAATGCAACTTACATACAAGGTGTGTCTAAAAAGTTCGGTGAATGCTATAAGAAAACAAACTAAACAGAAGATACAAACAAATTAAATTTATTGGCCTTCAAAATAATTGCCATCCTTCACAACACACTTTTGGCAACATTCATAAAGCTTCTGGGAACTGTCAGCAAAGGCCTCTTTAGGAATCAATCGCAGAACCGCTGTCACACGTTCTTGGCTTGTGCGGCACAAACCGGGAACAGATCTTCCACTTACCCAAACCTTTGCGGACGATGGTGTACACCGTGTCCTTGCTAATGCCCAATTCCTCTGCCGTCAGTCGTAAAATCACTCGCTGATCTTGTGCCAGCATTTGTCACACTCGCTCGATCATGTCTGGGGTTCTGCTTGTTGGCAGCCAACCCAAATGTGGCTCATCCTCAGTTGTTTCCTTCCCATCGCAAAAGCATTTGAACCAGTCGTAAACACATTTTCTGCTCACGGCTTCCGTCCTGTACACTTGCACCAACATTTCATGCATCTCCGTCACTGTTTTCCCTAATTTGTAGCAGAACTTGATTTTCACTTGTTGCTCCACTGCACTGTGACCATACCTCTCACACTGACTATGTTTGACTGCCTGCAGTGGGTTTACCCTGACGGTCACGTGTACTCTACACTACCTGGTGCTTCTTAACCTATCTCTGGATAGCCATGTGCATTCGCACACATGTGGCCCATGTTGCCGTTGAGATATTGGACCATTCACCGAACTTTTTAGACACACCTTGTATGCACAAACAACAAACTGAATACAAACTAACGTGGAATTGAAACCAGGCTTCTGCAATGCCAGTACAGTATCTAAGAATCTCAAATATGTGGCACAATCAGTTTAAGTTATTATTCAGCCACAAACAAGGAAAATATAAACTAGACACCTCAGAAAAACAATAGCCATGCATCCTAACCTGCTAGGACTAACTTACAGTATAGCAGTGTGTTTTACCATGTGTACACTCTTTTTCATTTCTTCTTCTAGCTCCAGGAGCCACTTTTCAACCTGACCCCGAGAAAGAGATGTTGAAATAGTATCTACCAAAGTCACTTCCTCTCCCTCACTGGACCTGATGGTGGTCACATCCCAATCATCTGTAAAGTGCAAGCTTGCAATTCCCTCAAAACACCTCTTGAGGTATGGCTGTACACTGAAACAACAACATGGAAGGGACTTGAGGATTTACTTTAACATTTTTCATTGTATGTGGGAATATTTGATATACATAACATTGCAGAAATTACAATTTTTTTGGTGGTTTATTAAATTATGTGTTGTTAACTCCAGTGTCAAATCAGAAATCACACAATGATTATGAACTGCGACTAGACGAGGAATGAGTCTTGATACTTAACCTGCTTGCAGACATGAAATGAGGACCTTCCAATTATTAGGCAAGACTACACCAAGAAGTTTCATATAAGCTAAAATTTACTTTAATTTTCATACCATTTGCGGGCACTACTCCACTGTTTCACATTCTTATTTTATTCACATTCTTGTAGACACAACTGCAACCAAATTTGGGAATATTTTAAGCATGCAGAACACTTAAATAAATATGCCATACTCTAACATCATGATCTTCTGATTTGGGGTCCTAACAGTGGTGCTGCTGAGGGTTAAGTTTTCTGAGATATGACTCTGTGACACTGAGCAAGTAGTTCCCATTATTTTGAAGGAATGTGGTGTTTCTAAAATGTTGGGAATTACTCACTCAGCAACACAGTGTTACAACACAAAACCTTGAATGTTCAACTGCAATCTGAATTAAAATAACTGAAAATGAATAAGACTGTGTCTGTGTTTGAGCACTATGCTATTAAGTTGTGCTGAAATGAACATAGATAAGTCTGCATTCCTGGCTGTTGTTACTAAGGGGAATAAGCATTTCATTGTTGGCACATGCATCAATACTCAAGGTGTCAAAACAGTCAAAATCAAACTCTAGTACTTCATTATTTAAGCATACTTAAAAACATTAATTTTTAAGCACTTACCAAGTTGGATCCTTAGTCTTAGATAAGATTTCCAACAGCTCCTCATTTGAAAGAAAGAAAAACCTTGGGAAGTACAGTTGCTTCTTTTCCAAGTAGTCATTGAGCCCTCTCTGTATCACCTCCAGTAATCCATTGCACTTCTTCAAGCGTTCCAACATTTTCTCAATTTCCAGCACAGATAACACCTTGGAATCACTCACCACTGATTTCATGATATCCCGCCAAATCTGCATAACAAAAATCAATCCCAAAATATAATTAAATTTTTATATTGTTCACAATGTGCACATTCTTACAATCAGTACATCCACCAACAATTGCACATAATAAAATATCACCAACGCATATGTCTTAAAAAAAATCCTACATGTAGCAGCACCAAGGTGCCCAAAATATGTGGGGTATGTGCAAATCTTCATGGATATATTCAGAACTAAATTTTATTCACAAATAATGATAGGCAGATCTTGTAACACACACATGAAGCTTACGTTTATCCAGTCATGTCTCTTGACCACTCTGTGTAATAGTAACTGCAAAATGACCTTGGCAACACAGTCTCAGTACCCTTCTTTCATCCTCAAAATCTACCACATTGTCACTATGTTTCTAACAATACTTGCCAAGTATGGATGCCAAATAACCAAATGAGAACCAAAACTTAGGCAGTCAATATGTCAATAATGGAGTTCCACCAAGTACTGAATGAGCAATTCCGACTACTAAAGTGATGGACATACAGATTTTCTTTGTTTGTTCCACTTCATAAAAGATAGATTACTTTCCTGAGTAGTGCAGCAGCATAAAGTGTACAGTTTCTTATTTGTATAACGGCTTTGCAAAATTGCCCCACTCCTTTTCAAGTTAAAATACAAAAATCTTCATAAGTCTGAATCTGACAGTCACATACTTGTAAAGAACTTAAAATAAAGAACTATACTTTCACTGCAATTGTGAAGTGAACAGCAGAGAGATGTGGCTGCCACAACACATTCAGATACATCATTTATAATTTACTTCATAATTAATATAGATAAAATTTACATTAATGAAACAAACTACAAAGAGTCAGATTTCATGGAAACTGGGTGTAACAGAAGCCATATTTCGAGATGTCAAAATACTTTTAAGTGAGATTCTGAAGACATGCGGTTGATATGCCAGATGTACATATAATCTGCGCTTAATAATAATAATAATAATAATAATAATAAAACATTGAAGCAGAAAGTGCAAGCAAAAGCCCAAAGAATTAGAAGGTATGAAAAAGGGAAACCCAGTATAGACAGAATAAGATGTTTAAAGAAGACACTAAAAAATTTTACAGAAACTTGAGCATGAAGATTATAGGGGCCAGAGAACCTCCCTCTATGGCAGAAACAGAGACTTACTGGAAGTCACTATGGGGAGAAGAAGCACAGCATAATGGATAAGAAGGGAACAGGAAAGGAAAGTTAGTCATATGGGCTGGATGCCTATAGAGGTTATGGAAATTACTTCATATTTGTCTAAAGCTCACAATTGGAAATCTCCTGGAAATGATCAAATACAAAATTACTGGCTTAAAGCTTTCCCAGCTACTCACAGGCATATTACA
>Ga0123354_10004378_pt1 | contig 19987 bp, 10 predicted proteins | sample TergutLab28metaG_2_FD_97872 | JGI IMG/M metagenome (GOLD analysis project Ga0123354, IMG submission 97872) | Labiotermes labralis P4 segment gut microbial communities from Petit-Saut dam, French Guiana - Lab288 P4 | ecosystem: Host-associated > Arthropoda: Insects > Digestive system > Gut ...
ACCCGTTGCGCTGACCACGTGACACCCCTCTACCCGCAAAAGTTGGCACTAACTTCGCCGACCGGCGGCGGCCGCTCTGTCGGTATAGTTCGCGTGCGGACTAAGGCCACGGAGTTTAGTTTATTTGCCGTAAGTTGCTTATGGGTTTCCTTGATATTAAATATATTGGTGTAGATGCCTAGAATTTCTCGAGAGATACATCCGACCCGTCGAGTACTTGTTTGTCCGCAGAATGACAAATTACGTATCGTTGTTCATGAATTTAAATAGTTTTCTTTGCTTTATCATCAAATTTTCTTCATATTGTTTCGTGCGATTTTTGTTCCCAGATTTATAAATTGTTAAGAGAATGGAACGGAAATTTGTAAAACTTGACAGTGTAGTCCTACGGTTGTGCGAGAATTAGGTAACCTCTTGTGACAAATTCTTTTCCTGCAGGTTTGTTAGCCGGGTGAAAGAGGACATAAGGCAAACGTAAGGGCAACTGAAGCTAATACAACATTCGCAGCGCGAATATGGCAATCACAAAAAGAGAAGTTCTGTATTATGTTCTTGTGGTCGCTTGTGGTTGGTTTTCTTACGTAATTAAGAATATAAACCCCTTGTCCGTCAATCCGTCCTCTTTTACAGATAAGCACACAATCGTGGCTTATTGTTTTATGGTAAATAATTAAATAGTTTTATGCAGGATATTTTACGCTTAAAACATGAAGTAGTGGCTTTGTTACACTATTATTATTATTATTATTAGTTATCGTCTTTATGGTGGTATTCACAATTGTATATCCGAATATTATTATTATTATCATCATCATCATCATCTCCTTTATGCAGGGTATTTATACTTATATTCCTGAGACAAACTATGTCCCTAGGGAACACGGTGTTGCAGCTATTCTGTTGTTACTATTCATGGTGCTTATATCGTTAGTTTCAGTGTTGAATCTATTGTACTTTTACTTTCCGAAATGTGTGTGTGCAGTGCCCAATATGGCTGTTTTCTGGAGTTACTTGACTTCGTGTTTTCATGGTATGTTGCTCACGTACTTTCTAAATGACTTTGAAATAGTCCCAGTCGCGCCTATTATTACTGGTATCACCTTTTTTTACATTCAACATATTATTATTATTATTATTATTATTATTACTACTGCAATAGTGGTGGTGGTGGTGGTGGTGGTGGTACAATTTCGACTTTCATGAACAGTGAAAAATTAACAACTAAATAATATATTCTACTTGTTATTAGTCATTTAAATCTATAAATTATATTACTAACCACTTTAAGTATAATGAGAATCTATATTATACACAAAGATGGTGTCCGTGCCACACACAGAACACGGCCCGTACCATTATAAAGACCAACCAACCAGCAACCGTAGTTGGTTTTAAGAATTATAGTGAAGAAATGCTATGTGGGAATATGCAGATTTTCTTGATGGTACAGTAGATGGTACTATAGTAACCACTGGTGTTTAAAATAAATATACACCGTAGTATAACTGAACATAGCTGTGGGCACGCTGAACTATTGTTGGTCCTTAAATCGTGTTTGAAATAAAAATATAAATATTACTGTAATATTACGTCACAAAATCTTACACTCTTATGCATAAAATCTCCTCACTAGTGAGTAGGTTTATATATTAAATGAAACAGAACTGGTCATAAATTTTGAGAGGGGGAAAAATTACTTTTTTTAAGACAACAAAACTCTTCCCAGAATAAATACCTCGAAGAGGATTTTGAATCTTAAAGCAAAAAGAAAATAAGAAAAAATTATATATCTTATCCTCAAAAGAGAAATCTGCTGCCAAGCAGTCCACTCAGTATGTCATGTAACTCATGCATGTAAATATTCAACATCTGTGAAACAGTCTAAAAATATGAATCTAACTTCAGGTTTTTTATGTTACACAATTCTTGGCATTAAAATCTTCGCTGAACACAACGTGCACTTTTTTTGCAATATGATGTTTTATATTTTAGGCAATTTTTTTAGGCGTAAATTTACTTAGGATATTCTACTTCTCGGAATGAGACCTTGTGAAGGTAAAATTTGTGATTACGAACGAACAAATGCCAGAGGTTACGGAGTAAAACAAAACAAACTGCCAGCAGGCATAAAACTAACATTGGTCATGCGTTGTATTAGTGACGGTCCTCAATACCACTGGCATTGATCACGTATTGTATCGGTAACGATCCTCAGTACCACTAGCATTGGTCACGTATTGTATTAGTGACGGTTCTCAATACCACTAGCATTGGTCACGTATTGTATCGGTAACGATCCTCAGTACCACTAGCATTGGTCACTTATTGTATTAGTGACGGTTCTCAATATCACTAGCACTGGTCACGTATTGTATTGGTGACGGTCCTCAATACCACTATCATTGGTTACGTATTGAATTGGTGACGATCCTCAATACCACTAGCAATGGTCACGTATTGTATTAGTGACGGTCCTCAGTACCACTAACATTGGTCACGTATTGTATTGGTGACGATCCTCAGCTTTAGCCCCGCTCTGTTCTTGTCCTTACGCATTTTGCAGTTAATTAATAATATTACTGTCTACAAGAAGATCCATATAATTCATGGATTTTATAATTTGCACTGATTACTATCACAGCCATATTGTAACGCACATTACGCGAGACAATTAAGTTTGTTCATAAAAGATTTCGTTAAATTCTTTTAAAAACAAAAGTAATCCGACATTCAAAGACAGGATGATATTCTGTTTTGCATTTTGAAAAAAGCTCATTCACTCACGCGCGCGCGCGCGCGCGCGAAACCTCGCCAGGAAATCGGTATAGTGAAACCCAAGAAATGTCAATGTTTTAAATACCTTCAATTGCACGTGTTTAGTCAAATTATCGTATTGAATACGTCACTGGGAAGTACCTGTCGTTCTTTTGAGAGGAAAACGTCTTTGCGCAGTTACTAATTAAATAAATTACACACATTTAAACTACTTAGAATTCATAATTCATGTACGTGTAAATGTGTTTATATATATACTGCTGCATGCATGTATATAATCCACCATTCGTAGTGCGAACAAGTTGAAAATACGGATCCAAAACACTTACGTGTCATTTTATGCACCACTTTTCCTTCTTAGTCTGAACATCATAACACTGCCACCATTTACAGCTAAACCCGTAGTTTTTAAAACTCAGGTTGCTACAAGATCAACTCTAGCAGCTCGTTGTTTTGTTGCCGTGAAAACGTTTTGTACTGAGCCAGTAATATTCCTGTCCTCAGTTCGTAATTCCTGATCTCTGTGGCTGTAAACTTGTAGCAGTTCTTCTGGTTCCTCAACTTCCTTCGGAAAAGCAAGGAATGAAAAGGCTACGAAGAAATATTGTAAGAAATAACGAAGTACGAGTTCTGAAAGTAATGTGATAAATAAGGTGGGAGGGGTGTGAGGCGATGTCCTTAGTCGTGCTACCGACAATGGGGGAAAAAAACGAGATTCGGATGCTGTGAATTGGATGCAGGACCAAGACATCTTCTCTCATTCTTTTGGTCGTTTAGATACAAGAGAAGGTAGACTGGGAATTGTTACTGCTCGTTTTATGGAGGGGAAGAGCACATCAGTCCATTTATTTCTCTGATTTGAATTCAAGGAGAACTGGTGATACTGGTTGTTCGTGTGTGTGGGGTTTGTAAACTACATTATTGGTCGTATGTGGCCCTTTTAAACTGAATTCAGTTGTTTACGTATAAGGTGTATGACGAGAAATCTCATTTACGAATTTAAAACTTGTTTCTGAATGGGAGTAAAATAAATCCAATCACATAACTGTAATCACTTAAACTAACTTGTGCCTGCATTTCGTTAGGGTTTTTAACTGATTCATTGTTTGGTCAGAGGACGTATAAGTACATGAGCTTCAGGTTTTGTTTTGTGGTTGGAGATTCTGTATTGGTAAAGTCGTGTTTGAATAAACCGAATTAATCTGCGGACGTGGCTATATTCCGTGATAAGTTTTTATATCATTGCGTGCTGTATGACAAAATGCCACTCTCATTCAGTCTAACGGCCGTTTGTCCTCGTAAAAACCTTGCGTAGAAAAGGTCGTTGGAGTTGCGTTTGTCTACCCATTGCTTTATTTGTGCTTTTATCTGTTCTACCGCCAGTTTATTCTTCTGTGACCTAAGTTAAACACTTGTTTCTGTGAACGAATTCTGGTTAAAATTTTTAGTGGACAGTCCTACTAAATGAGAAGACACGTTCGGGCGTCACATTCGTCGGAGATTCAAATTATATATATACTCATTTTTGTTGCACAAATAAATGAGGAAAGCCCTTTAAAGCCTGTCTGTACCGCCAATTAAACACTAAAATATGTGAATTTTCGCTACAGAATATAATAATGTGGTCTGAGTGATTTTCAAAGTAAACAGAAATAATTTTCCTGGACTGACCGAGGCCTTGTGTGTGTGTGTGTGTGTGTGTGTGTGTATATATATATACACATAGACGTTCCGTCCTGATCCTGCTCGCAAGCTGTCAGAAAACCTGTATGACATATACCATTGCCGTGTATACAGTGAAAAATTCCTGATGATGGACAGAGGAACTGTCCGAAACGTGTAGAATTTTATTCCAAAAATAAATTTGAGAAATTAGTGCATGTAGTTGGTTTCATTATAAGAATCTCAGTAAACTGTACATAACTTATGTACACTTGACGACGGCCAACACACCCGATGCAAGGCAGAATTACTCTGTCACCAGCGAGAAAGCCCATGCCCGCAGTGGGCAGACTCACTGCTTAATAAGACCCCAGAGAGGACTCGACGGCAAGAAGGATACACTGTCAGTTGCAGAATTACTTCGACTTCAAAGGGTTGACATGACAAGTGTTTGGTGATGTCGGCTGTCACTTACAGAACGAGGCGTATTTGAGAAAATGACTGAGGAGATCGGTCTGTAAAAGTAAAATATACGTGTTTGTCCTACGTGCCGGAATTTTCAACCGTCTGACATATTTCCCTTTAAGTCAGGCAACTTCTTCAACCCACATGCCTGCATATAATTAAATAATTTAAAATGAATTACCCCGCATGCAACTGCATATACAATTACCCCATATGCTACTGCACATACAATTACCCCATATGCTACTGCACATACAGTACCCCCACATGCTACTGCACATACAATTACCCCACATGCTACTGCACATACAATTACCCCATATACTACTGCACATACAATTACCCCATATGCTACTGCAAATACAATTACCCCATATGCTACTGCACATAAAATTACCCCACATGCCACTGCACATACAATTACCCCACATGCCACTGCACATACAATTACCCCACATGCCACTGCACATAAAATTACCCACATGCCACTGCACATACAATTATCCCATATGCTACTGCACATACAATTACCCACATGCCACTGCACATACAATTACCCCATATGCTACTGCACATACAATTACCCCACATGCTACTGCACATGCAATTCCAAATTTATTTCGTTCAGCTGATCTAAAGTTTATTCCATTTATCGTCTGCGGTAATCGCCTTAGTATTTTTCGTTTCAAGCAATAATCTTCCCAGTCAACAAAAAGTTTTTAAAAATATTACTCCGTCTGGTTTCTTTTCTGCATCTTCCATTGTGTATGTATGTATGTATGTATAAATACGAATACATTTGATCCGAAATTGAATACGTTTTCAAAGCTGTGAAATATTTCAGTAATCGGCTGGAAAGAAGTCAGTATAGTTTCCACGGCCCTCTGGAAGTTGTATGAGTTAAATTGGAAGAAACCAGCTGCTTTCTTCCTCTTCAGCATGCATGGTTCTTAGAGCGAGTGCGTACGTTGGGCATTATGAAGGACCAGAACTGGATTCTGGGGTGTCTGGATACACTGCAGATGTAAGAGAGAAGGGCAGTAGAAGACGGCACAATGTCTAAGAGATTCTATTATAACAAGAACATCTGCTTTGCCTTGGATGCGAACTGCGCAGTTGAAGCGTCTGGAGGAAGTAGAATAAACGATGCGCAATAATTCAAAGCCGCGAAGTAAAACCAGTTAAAATAGGTTGTGTAATTTTGAGATGAGTCATCCCCGTTGTGATAGTATAATTAAATAAATGGATGTTATGTACAAGCACATACCGTCAGAACACAACTATATTGTCACATAAACATTATGTACTTAAATGCCATACTAGGACTAGAAGTTTGATACTGTTGTTAATACCTTAGTATTATGGTTTTAGAACGTTAGTTAAGGCGTCTAATATGGTTATAGTGATTCCCGCCTGTCAGAAGAGCTTATCTGTATCACCTGCAGTTTCGCCTAATGCTACATAAGTTATAGCTGGTTCAAAACATGGCCTTAGTAGGACACTTACTTACACTATGTTTATTTCAACAATTGTCAAAAAACATTACAAGGCCATGCCTCCCAATATTGTACGACGAGATCTCGTCCACACACCCCCCCACCCCCACCCCCAGAGTAAGCCCTACGCATATTGTATAGCTAATCGATACGTTGTGAACAACCTGAATATGGCCAATACCCAGGGCCGAAACATGTAGTTGTATAACCCGTGTACTACTTTATGTGACAACATAGTTGTATTCTGACCATATGTGCTTATACATAATTTCCATTTAATTAATAGGCTCTGTACAATGTAAACAGTCAGTTTCGTGTTCCGCAAAAGTTATTTGATTTTTTTCATTTGGCTACTTGTTGGTCTGAAAGAATACACATGCTGTAATGGTTCGCATGTCTTAAACGCGGAGGGAGGGACATCAGTTCTTGTGTGGAACTAGGAGTTAATGCAAAACAAAGAAGAACTAATCTTAAATTTTTAATTCTATGCAAAATGCAGGCCAAGGTGTTGTGTTACACAGGCTTTCAAGTTTCTATGGATTGGTTTTCCTATTAATTTATTATTATTATTATGAATTTTGTTGTTGATGATATCGCTTAGGCCTGCTTGAAATTTATGTGTGTTTCCAGGAGGAATTCTAAGCCTACCTGCTTTATATATTTCAGTTCTGACCTGATTAACAATTGTCACAAATCCTTGAAGAAACACGACGGTATTCCTACCTCAAGTATTGGACTGTTTTATTGAATTGTTTCTGTATTCTCGTTGTTAGAAATTAATTTTATGTTCTGAGGTGCACGTTGAATTATTTCTGGTGTATCAATCCAGTAGAAGACGGCTTGGATGAAGACTGTTCTGTTTTCACGCCACACGCAAACTAAGTTAAGTAAACGACTGCACATTATTTTCGATTCTCTGAGTAACTGTAACAGTTCTTACGTACCAAAATGGCGAATCACTTTTGTGCTTAATTCCCAGTCTGAGTCGAAGTATAGTCCACCTTTGTCATGTAGTGTGAAGGTGAAACACAATATACACTGTCGGTCACCCTGGAACGAAATGAGTGGAAATATCTTCCGATTTGAATAATATATCTACTGATTTTCTGTTTTTAAAGCCACCTTGCGCTCCTCTGTTCAGCCCAAAACGGAATAACGCAGTAACAATGCTTCTTTCCTTTTACTGGTAAATAACAGAAACGTTCCGTTCCTTATTTTATTTCAATAACTGTACCGTGCATCTTTTATTATTTTGTACACTGAACCAAAAAGTGCACAATTATTTCACAAATTATCACACTCCTCCTACATGTTTCGACACTATCGTGTCATCCTCAGGGAGCTTTTAATCCATACCTTGCCCAGTTACATAAATATGTCGAATGCGGTAGTTGGTAATACAATATCAAATTTAAAATTATTTATAATGTAATATAGGGTACGTCAGCTCAATCACTTTATTATATAAGGCAATACAAGGCTACATGTTTCGACTATAACCTAATAATCTTCAGATCTATATTAACAGTTGTGTTACCAGATGCTATGCACATTTTGGGATCCCACGATGGGACCCAAAAGTGTGCATAGCATCTGGTAACACAATTGTTAATATAGGACTGAAGATGACTAGGTTATAATCGAAACATGTAGCCTTGTATTACCTCATATAATAAAGTGATTGTGCTGACGTACACTGTATAATATTATATTACGTTGAGAGAAAATCGTGATGCTTCCATTCAAAATTAAAATTATCTCATATAGGTTTTATGTTGTTGAAATCTTAATGTTTAAAATTTTTAAAATATTAACATTGTCCTATTCATAATACATTGGTCTAAAGTAATTTTGTTGTTACAATGAAGCCCGTCTGTGTACAGGCTGTATATACAATCTGTGTGTTGATGCTGTCGTCTTGCTGGCCCGGTATGTAGTGTCGAAACATGTAGGAGGAGTGTGATAATCTGTCAATTAATTGTGCATTTGTTGGTTCATTGTACAAAATAAAAAAAAAATACGTTCCCTTCCCTTCATGTTCCTATTTGCACTGTTCAGTACAACTCGTAACACAGCCACATTACATCTGAGCTGCGTTGACACAAAGTCGTGTAAATGAACCGCCTTGCATCTTATTAGCCGGTTATAACATTAGCTGCAAATTTGATTTAATCATAGACTTAGTTTTAAATAAATAAACTTGTAGTTTCAAATTATTTTTACACACTGCAATATCATGCGTTATTATTCGTTCTAGCTTCGTTTTGGAGTGGTGCAAAGTTCGCTACTCGTCTCAGAGTGATGAATTTGCGAATCCTGTCGATTGTGTTCTATTGTCGGCATTAATTAATGTAATGTGGTTTAATAAAATCCATGGAGTGTTTTTTCATTCATTGTTAACTACAACAATGCTTTAAATTTCCATTACTGTGACATTTATAAACCCTACAGAAGAAGCACATCTACCTGTAAATGACAGCCTGGAACGTATTTACGTCATTCTGTTCATAAATAAATTTATAGTATTTAGGGTCGATACACAGAAAAGACTCATGTGAATATGGTGGAGGGGGGGGGTTTGTGATTTATTAATTACGGCTGCTTGGTGTAGTGTAATATTCGTAGATCCTGATGTTTTCCCCAAAATCTACCTTTGATAACCCGTGGGTAAGCAGCAATGTTTTCTTTATCAGTTACAGTGGCGTGAGTTTATGCCAAGACGATGTAACTTGTGTAAATTTTAGAAGAGAAATCAGTTGGGGATTTCAAGTTTTGTAGCTCCATACGTCGAAACTGCGACGGGCTGAAACAACGAATATGCCATAGGCGGCTTGTAGGATGAAGCGTGGTCGCTCACTTTGATGGACGGACTTAGGTTGAGGGTGTTTGAGAATAGGGTGTTGAGGAGAAAATTTGGGCCTAAGAGGGACGAGGTGACGGGGGAATGGAAAACACTACATAATGAGCAGCTTAATGATCTGCACTCCTCACCAAATATTGTTCGGGTGAGCAAACCGAGAAGAATGAGACAGGCGGAGCACCTAGCATAGGGGGGATGAGAGACGTATACAGGGTATTGGTGGTGAAATATGAGGGAAAGAGACCACTTGGAAGACCCAGGCGTAGATGGGAGGATAATAATAAGATGGATTTTCAAGAAGTGAGATATGGGGTTATGGACTGGATCGAGCTGGCTCATGATAGGGACAGATGGCGGGCACTTTTGAATGCGGTAATAAACCTTCGGGTTCCATAAAATGCGGGGAATTTCTTGACTGGCTAAGAACCGGTTAGCTCCTCAAGAAGGACTCTGCTGGAGCAAGTAAGTAAGTAAGGTGGCTTGTAGGAATCCGAACCGATAATCGGTCACCTGGAATTATGTTAATTCTGTTTTTTCTTCTTGTTTGTCTAGAGTGTTCCGAGGCTGTTGGCCTACCGTAATAGCAAATCAAAGTCTTTATTCATAAATTTCCACTTGCCTGTCTTACGATATAGTTACCGTTTCTCACCTCACTCAACAGATGGCAGTGTCTTATTGGCGTATCGCCGAATAACAGCTAAACCGCAGCCCTCAGAACACCTAAACTTCATCCCGTTACAGAGATGCAAATAAGCGAAATGTTCAAATTATATGCGTAATATTTTATACCTGGAATTTATTCTAAACGTGAAACATCATAACCGTTAGTGTTAATGGCGTCTGAAAGAGGAGAGGTCGCAGTAAACCATTTGAAACTTTGGATGCCCAAAAGTGCTGCGTCATCATAAATAATATTTGTATACAAGTCGTGGCTCACCCAGAGGATGCCTCGTGATATGCTGCAAGAACAGCAACACAAATCTTGGGCCGCCTCCCTGCCTAAACACAGAACTGATATGCATAATTTGGCTATTACAGTGTGATGACAATATAAAAGGTACTGATACGAGGTTATAAATTGAAATTGTTGTTTAACAACGCTTGAAGTTAATTTAAATAACACTTAAAAGTTCATTTTATGTAATTCAGAAAACATACCGTTTCTCGGGGAGGGTTTAGGAAATATCTTCCGTCGAAACTTCGGGAAATAATTACAAAGTGATTCAACGTCGTATCAAAGAAGAGGGCTGCCAACTTCAACCCACAGAAGAGCCACATAATTAGTTAAGGACTCGCCTGGAGACCTCAAGTTCGTATGCTTGTATCTTGGAACGGAGGCGGCATTGAATTAACTAGCAAACGGCTCTTTGCAAACAGTAAGTTACGCAAAAAGTGCGGTTGAATGGCAAAGCAGCAGGCACTACTGAATTCGGTAAAACACAAAGAAGCTGAACTTATAAAACCAACCGTACATGCGCTGGAATATATATAAATCGAATAAAATTTTCTGCTACATGTTTCGGCATTACATGGGTGCCATCATCAGGGAGTCTTCACAGTGGTTAAAGCAGTACACATAATGTTAAAATATTGTAGTAAAAAAACATAGAAAAATTTTTACTGTGTGCTGTCGTAAAACTGATGAATTAGAGGGTCTAAACATGTTCTGTGCTAAACACATTTGCCATATTATGTTGTGCGAACCTGTTATACTGTGTTTGTTAGATTGTGTTACCAGAACTGTTGAGGTGACCGAGGGCGGCAGATACTGTCACCGAGGGCCGCATGATGGTCATCGCCGGAGAAACTGATTCCCGCGCGGCTCCAGCGTTACAAATCAAATAACTTCGTTCTGTATGTGGATATAATTGCTGCTTTTTGTCAGTCATAGGAATTCCATAAACGTAGAGCCAGTAAGTGGCACATACCGGAACTACTGACCGACTGCAGTGTTTAAACGAAATATACGTGAAGTCTTACGCCTCTTTTTATTCATATTTGACATTTTTGATAGGGTCAAATAACCATAAAAATTTATCGGCGCATTTTTTTCTTCCAAATAAAAAAATCTCACCGAAAAATCTCAGCGTTCCAAATTTTCATATCAGTCTCTTCAGTGGTATATTTATATTCGTTGCTCTGTAAATTTGCTGTATCCAACGGATTGCCACATATAAATCCACTCAACAAATCTACCGTAAGAGTAAACGTTTCTGGTTGGACTGTAAGCTCATTGTACAGCTGTGGTCATTGTGCCTCCATGCAAATACAACTTTCTCCAATCCTTTCCAGATATTCCTCTCATTTGCGCTACGTGCACCAGTGCTGGTACATTCTTCCTGTATATGAGTAGTAGCAAAAATCCTGGTTTTTATCTAGGAGTTTACATAATCTCTGGTACTGGATTCGTAAACGTTATTCAGTTTCCATTCTTCTTTTATTTTCTGTTTTTGTCCAAACTTCTGGTTCACAGAGAAACAGGTCGTGCGATTTGCTTGAAGTTACCTTTTAGTCTACGTAACAATTTTACTTGTAACAGATTTTATTAATTATTTCGAATTATAAAACTTTTTACTTACTTTTTATCATTGTGTTATTTATGTAAACGATTTCACCAACTGACTGGCTCTTTTATGATTGGACACACTTAAAATTTTCTTTTTGAGGTTTTTTCTCCAATTAAATTAATTCGAAATTCAAATTCACTGGGAGACATTCTGGTGAAATTCTTATATAACCCACTGACCGACTGAAGATTCAAGTCTGCCAGCAAATTTGAACCGCTGTACACTTCCCTGCTTGTGTACAACTGCCTTTGCCACCACCGTCGCTCTGTTCTCTGTTTCTTTTTGGCGCCGTAATTAAATCCCCACCTCACCCCCCGTCCACTTTAATGGGCCGTTCGGCCATTTAAAGGGCTCACTGCACGTCATATATATATGTCGTTCGGCGCCAAAGGGTTAGAGCGTAATGTATATAAATGTACGAAGCCGCTGCTAGCTGCAAAGACATCGTTCGGACTCCCGTAACAAATTGGGGTCCCCGCGGTACAACGCTCGCAGGTTACTGTTATGCCGTGGGGCATGGAATGAAAGTTCAGCTCGTAACTCCGTATCGTGTGAGTTACTTGCAACGTTACGGCCTTACGATACGCGGCAACGTTACAAGTGTGGACCCCACCCTTACACGGAGTAACATAGCAGGTTGATATAGTGGCTCAATGGAGGTGCTTTTCAGCCCCAAGCAGGAACATTGTCGAACCTTATTCAATTTTTGATGAATTTTTCAGTCCCCAAAGACGATATCCGGGATAGGCAATGGCGGTTTCCTCTCGGGTCCTCTCCAACTTACTATTAGCCATCCTTGGAAGCTGTACAGTCTGCGGTACACATGATACAGCCAGAACGTAACGGATACCAGTACAAATCATAAATCAACTGCGTGTTGCGTGAAACTGAAAGAAATATTCACGTATTAAATTTGATGTACTCCTTTTTTTTCATTGCAATTTTCTTCAAATTCGTGTACGTCGTTAACATTTTGCAGCGAAGTGTCCAGAAGGCTGTCCAGAGACTTCAGATCAGAAAAGTCGCCCATGTGCGCACTGTTGCTCGTCCTGTAGAATGTACGTCCTGTATAAATGTTCCATATTTAGAGACAATGAACTGGTTTATTCATACACACGGTAGTTAATTTTGAACGTCATTTGCAGATAAAATAAACAATTCTTCCGTCAACAGGACTAATGAAGAAATTACTTAGCCAAAGCAATCGAGAAAACTATTCTGAAACAAAAGTGGGCTTTTGTATTACAGTCGAGTTACAGAAGGGGAAATTGAAGCTTAGAGAGATTGTAAAAGAATGACAATAGACTTAAGAATCTTTTTTGCTTCTTTTTCTTAAAAAAAAATACGTCCACTGTGTTGGATAAGCGGACTACTGTAGTTGAAACTAATGCTGTGAAACTGGTTCAATAACCAGATTAACACGCTGTCTGCCGACCTATGAGCACATAAAGGATTGTACAACATAACACTAAGGACTCTACCTGTTACGTGAAAAGCGAAAATTTCTGTCAGTACTGGAAATTACGTCTTGGTTGTCTCTTTATTCTCCATTCTTGCCTGCTGTGTTTGTAAATTATGTTTCGGTGCCTGTTCTGAGGTTGCTACTTCTGCAGATACAAGAAACAGGTGTAGGCCGCGGACAAGATCTGACTGTTGGCTAACTGGATTGTGACAGTGGGTCACGACCGCACTGTGCTACTGTAATCTGGACACAAGTATCAATGATTTCGTGACAGCCTGTGCTGCTGTCACACCCCCAACCGTTGCAGGTGAATGATTGCTCATTTAAATAATGTTCTGCGTAACAATGACAGGGTCATCTCCTGTGATGTTATCATCATCATCATTATCATCGTAAATTTAGATTATATGAACTCCGTGTAATTGGGATGGCTCAGTAAGTGTAATTATGAGGGGTATGGGGATAGATTCTGCGCAGAGATATGGATATTTTCATTTTAAACTACGTCCTATACCAACCCTGCATCACACCTCTTCTCCAGTTGTCAACCGAAGGCTCTTGTTCCGAAAACAATTACAGACTAGGCGTTTACCTGAGACATAAATTGCGTGTAGCATTGCCTCTGGATCTGGACACTCATTCTTCGTCGCCGGACAAAGTCGCAACTGTGCCTTATCTTACATTGCCGTACATCAAGTTATATTACGTTACACTTGCATGTGAATCCAAACGTAATATATTTGTCTCTGAAATAATGTGGAATGCCAACTTGATGCAACAAGGTAATTTTATTGATAAATTCTTAGCTCGACATGTTTCGGGCACATAAGCCCATCATCAGGAGCGTTAGATATTGAGTTGCAACATATGGTTTTCTGCACCGAGTTTTTGGATGGGTGGTGGTCTTGAGAGCCGCTACGTAGGTCGTGTGTACAGTGTGGATGGTGCCGTGCCACTGCACCATTCGCACCGCACACACGACCTACGCAGCAGCTCTCAAGACCACCACCCATCCAAAAACTCGGTGCAGAAAACCATATGTTGCAACTCAATATCTAACGCTCCTGATGATGGGCGTATGTGCCCGAAACATGTCGAGCTAAGAATTTATCAATAAAATTACCTTGTTGCATCAAGTTGGCGTTCCACATTATTTCATGAGGAAGATGCACGGTCAAACAACCCTCATATTTGTCTCTCTTTGGAAGTTTCTAGGCCATGTCCAGATATCACGTAGTTGAGGATAAGTGACGAAGGATTTTCACTTAAATATAAAGTTAATAATGACAAGAGTCATTACCGTCTACATAAGGATGTCGCCAGAACGTTGTTTCCAGTACTGATATAGGAAAAACTTAGCTAGAATTTCGGGGGTATTTTTCTTAAGCACTTTGCAATAAACAGTTTGCAGTGAAACATCGTCGGTTTCTTCTAACCTGTCTCCACTTCGCTTTCATACTCAGTCTTGCCCCACGAAAATTACTTTAAAATAGCTATATTTAAACAAATAGCAACAAATGTTGCAGGGGAGTTGTTATGAAAGCCTGAGAAAAATCGTGTAATTTGTATTTCCTTTAATTTACTGAATCTGCCAGTACGGGTTCTGAAATAACTTAATAGTCCGCGACTGCCTTCGTCCCAAGCTGTTTTCCTTGTCCCAAAGTGTTTAGTCCAATTCCGACAGTTGATCTTCTGCAGTCGCTGATATTGTATCAGTTCCCTTCAAACAGGTAACGTAACTGCACTGAAGATGAGGCAATCCCATCGTAAGGTCCATCTGTACCTTCAGCACACAAAGATACGCGTACAGTAGGAAACTTTATTGCCCCTAGAGGCATTCGACTCTGCGATCCCATTTCTAGGCAGCCTAAGACTGCGAAGGTCTTCAACTTATTTTTCTTTGATTATTCAATGACGTTGTTTCATCCCCAAGTTTATGTAGCATGAGTTTGTAATCTGTACATAATTTATGAATAATTGTGCATTTGGAACTGGAAGTCGTGACTTTTGCGGCAGTGCCCCAGAATTCGTCTAGATGGACTCCATAAAAGTATAAAACCCCTTATTTATTCTCACTGCTTATCTGAGTTGTACATAACAGGACAGAAGGATAATACCCTCGTGGACTACATACTGCAGTATTTTTATTCCAGTAACTATGAATAGGCAACATGCCTTCGTTCCGCATTTTCCGTTAATTAACAGATTACATGTGACTGTTTGTGTTCCCCCCCCCCCATACAACATCATATTTGTCCAGACAGGTGAAATAAGTCGGCTGGTTCACTGAACGTCCAATTGCACTAGTCTTCAGTATTTATCTCTGTTAAGTTATTACTAACATGCGCGTGAACCGCACCGCGTGCCGACAGTTGCAAATAATCTCAAAGGAACCAGCACTGAAATTAACAGGGAAATCTACTGAACATACCTTTTTTTAATTTACGTCCAACCATTGAGACCATGGAACTTAACAAATAATTATATACGGTGATGAAACCATGTCTAGATAATCAATGCACGGTCGTGGATAATTTAAAATTAACAAACAGTATTGTAACGGTCCACCTAAAATTCGCTCGACTTGCTAACTAGAGGTGTCGTCAGGATGCAGACTAAGCAGACGGCTTCCAGATATGGAGGGTAACTGCTAATTGGAGTATGTTGTGCAAACAGTCGCTAACAGCCAACAGTGGGTGGTCCTTCGTCTGTATTTCTGACACGAGACTGACATTGACTGTGAAATGCGATGAGATAGGCGGGTCTCATTAAGCTACCGCTGAGATGTGAAACCGATTGAATTGACAGAATGTGAGTTAGAACGTGAGGATTCCATCAGGAATATAAAGTACTTCTAAGCCTATTCATTACGAAGCTTTACACACGATGCAGTTGTACTTAGAAAATGCCCACCTAGTTTGTTGCAGTAGTGCCGTTCTGCAAATGCGTATTGTACAAATTTCGAAAGGAGAGATATTTAGTATGGCTCATTGCAGTATAAAATAGGGAAATATTTTATATTAGGGATTATCAAAGCTAAGGCCAAATTAGAATCATCACCAAAGCAACACACGTCTCTGTGTTATGTCGTCTCTGTTGCAAACCCCGGATCTTTACTCGTAGAGTCCAGCCAAGTAGCTTGAATTGATCCACTGGTCGAAAAATCGGACGTCGCAAGTGTTGGTAGGCTTCTACACCTGCACAACACAGCTGCTGTTTCAGAACCCGGGTTCATTGCCTGGCACCGTCATTTTCTGCTCTGCCCCACCGTTACTGTTGGACTGTAAATCCGAAAGGTTGAATTGTCAGTTGTGGCTGAGTGATCGATACTGAGCGACTGATTGAGCGAATGTTTGAGTGACGGAAGGAATTCAGTTGTTTGATGTGTAGAGCGAGATGTACACAGGCATAGGGTTAGCTGTACTTTGTATTTACTAGCGAGGTACTGAATTAGAGTGATATGCGTGACTAATCATGTTTAACTGTACAACTGCGACTGCCTTAAGCACCCAATCGGCCGTTCTGTGGTAGCCTGGTTGCCTGGATGATTAGCATATCTAAGTGCCCTATTCACTGTTTTTTTAATGTTCTGTTGACCGTGCATCCCTGTATAATCTGTTTCAAATGAAGCCAACTAGGTGCACACTACTTCTTAGTATATTTATTTCAACTTCTCTGGATGTTTCGGGCAACTGTATGCCCATAATCAGGAGAACTTACTGTATCTATGCGACACTGGTATTTTTCACTCTGTATGGGTGGCTGTCTGGTCTGCTGGTTGGGATGAGACGGAGACCAGCAGACCAGTCAGTCACCCATACAGAGTGAAAAATACCAGTGTCGCATAGATACAGGAAGTTCTCCTGATGATGGGCGTATAGTTGCCCGAAACATGTAGTGAAGTTTGAAATGAATGTACTAAGAAGTAGTGTGCACCTAGTTGGCTTTATTTGAAACGGATTGCACTATTCACTGTTTTGTGTTTTGCCTGACTGGACAGCGCTGGGTGACTATTTACCTGTTTGCCGACCAGTACAAGCTAGATCTCAGGAGTGTTCATTATGTGGCAATTGTCGGTTATTAACTGTCTGATCGCTAATTTTCTGGCTGGATGATCGCGTAAATTGGCTGGTGATACAAGGTGTAGCTTAGACTGCTGATAGTGGTGTGGCTGTAGACAGGTAACTTGCATGGATTTCTTAACAGGAGGCTGGCTGACTTTGCGTGAAAACGTAGAACATAGAATGTGAGAAGGCAAATAATTGTACGTCAGATTTCACTGACTTCGCAGTTGATGCCATCTGTCCAAATTATGCTTGAATGATAATGTTTTTAGTCTAATAATATATATATATATATATATATATATTTGCATATGGATATAGAACTGGCCTTTGTATTGACTGCAAAGGACTGAAGTATAAGAATTTATCATATTCGAAATGGGTTTATTAATAGTTACCCGAAAGATTTCTGGTTTTAATATGTTTAGTTAGCTGGTATGTTGTGTGCAACTATAGCATCCTACGACACTACATTTTGTCGGACGTCACATTGTTTATTGTAAGGACCAGGGTGTTAGTTTTGTTTCCGCATTGAAATTTCGTCTTCAGGCGAGTGACTTTCACTATATTTACAACCATTGACCAGAAGAACATCAATACTATAGTGCTGTTCGAAAATATAAAACACAATGAAACATACACAATATGACAGTCGCCTGAAGGTGTTGTACAGTTTCCTCCTGCAGCGTCGATTGCCTTAAATATAACTATGAAAATTGAATTTGACGTTCAGGTGACCGTGCATCGTGATAAATTCTTATAACAAAACCAACTAGATTCGCTAATTTCTCAAATTTATTTTTGGAATAAAACTCTACATGTTTCAGACAGTTCCTCTGTCCATCATCAGGAGTTTTTCACTGTACACACAGCAATGGTATATGCCATACAGGTTTGCTGACAGCTTGCGAGAAGTTTCAGTATTTGGATATTTTGTCTGATATTGTACATTGTATCTTTTTGAGTTGGCTAACTGAACGACTAGAGATGGGGTGTATTGCCCAGCTGAGTGCCTGTGTTGGTAGTATAGTGTAGAAGGACAAGGGAAGGTCGAGCAAATAGGAGCTAGCCCGGGCAGTTGCATCTGAAACCAAGGTCGCCGTATGTCACACACGGTTTGGACTACACGTTCAAATAGGCCGAGCTTAAGGGCAGACGCATTTACTTTGAACTACTTTTATGTTTGTTTGTATTATTCTTCATTCCTTCGGAACAAAATTAATCCTCTGTCCACAGCTGCTGCATCGCAGAAGAACACTGAAATATCCTGAGCACGTAATCTTTGTTAGATAGAACGTCTTTAGTATCTGGAATGGTCGAATGTTCAGCACTCTCCCACCCCAGTATCCTATCATGAGAGGTGATTCCAATAAAATTTGTAGGACGGTTTTAAAAACCAAATTATGCGACGCTTTGCAGAGGATTGTTATTTTTACATGAATTCATGCAGATGCTAAATGTCTCTGTTATGGAGCTAGGTAGTTGTTAGCTGTTGCAGTAATACCCAGTATGTGCGCAGCATTTAAGAGACTAGAGGGATCTGTCGAACTGGTTTTCTTATGTGGCTGATTACCAAAGCCCCTCCAGGGTAGCATACATACGTAATATTACCAAATAACTTACGTAACATGTCGTGAGACCATTTACCTTTACTCAAAGCTTACTAGATATCCCTTTATTTATAGCCGAGAGCACTTCGGTCGAATTCTGGCGAATTCACAGCACGTCGAGTGACTGGTTTTCTTAACTTTATAGGTGAATACTGACGGGAAATTTCCGCTGATTTGGGCCACGTCTGGTTCCTCTCATTATTTACGGTAAGTTTATCACACTGCTTAATTTAATTTAACAGTTACACACTTCAAATTGAAATACAAGAAACCTTTGTGATTGTAATCCGTCTCGTACCCTTTTCTCGCTGAAGCTGGGGAAAAAAGCAAGAAAAATTAAATTTCACAGTTACATGATTGTTCTGTCTTTCCTTCAGTTACAGAAGTTTAAGTAGGCTTATATTTAGAGGTGGGAAGTGCGTGGCACGAGATATTTAGTGGTGGGAAGTGCGTGACACGAGATGTTTAGAAGTGGAATGTGCGTGGCACGAGATATTTGGTGGTGGGAAGTGCGTGGCACAAAATATTTAGATGTGGAATGTGCGTGGCACGAGATATTTAGTGGTGGGAAGTGCGTGGCACAAGATGTTTAGATGTGGAATGTGCGTGGCACGAGATATTTGGTGGTGTGAAGTGCGTGGCACAAAATATTTGGATGTGGGAAGTGCGTGACATGAGATATTTAGTGGTGGGAAGTGCGTGGCACAAGATATTTAGTGGTGGGAAGTGCGTGGCACAAAATATTTAGATGTGGGAAGTGCGTGGCACAAAATATTTAGATGTGGGAATTGCGTGGCACGAGATATTTAGTGGTGGGAAGTGCGTGGCACAAGATATTTAGAGGTGGGAAGTGCGTGGCACGAGATATTTAGTGGTGGAAAGTGCGTGGCACGAGATATTTAGTGGTGGGAAGTGCGTGACACAAGATATTTAGAGGTGGGAAGTGCGTGGCACGAGATATTTAGTGGTGGGAAGTGCGTGGCACGAGATATTTAGTGGTGGGAAGTGCGTGGCACGAGATATTTA
>Ga0123354_10004379_pt1 | contig 19985 bp, 21 predicted proteins | sample TergutLab28metaG_2_FD_97872 | JGI IMG/M metagenome (GOLD analysis project Ga0123354, IMG submission 97872) | Labiotermes labralis P4 segment gut microbial communities from Petit-Saut dam, French Guiana - Lab288 P4 | ecosystem: Host-associated > Arthropoda: Insects > Digestive system > Gut ...
GAATGGAGTTAATATGTGTAGTTATTCAGACTGTAAACTTATGGGTTAAGACATTACAGTCTTTGAGATGGAAATCAATGTTTCTATGTAACATCCTATTCTTACCACCATAAGCCTGAACCCTGATGATGAAGACAGCATACTTGTCTGAAATAATGGCAACTTCAGCTCCCTCCCCCCACAACTATACAGTGTCTCAAACCAGAAGACCAAAATTTAAATACTTACAACTAAAACCTGAAAACTCAAACACATTCAACATTATTTCTCTTTATTATGTGAATTCTCCATTTGGCTTTGATTCTTGATACAGGAAGGATTTTTCCCATTGGCACCATATTCAGGCTGGTCCTGGTATCTGCTCAAAATCCTGTACACTGGCTACCAAGTGTACAAAATGCCCATTCACCTCCATCACTCCACTAAGGTTAAGAATGCATGCAGCTATACCTCCCCTATGCTACACGTTACAGAGACAACTTTACTTTTGTATACAATCTACATCTTACTATTACATATGAACACAGCAACAATTAAACAGTTTCTCACCTGAGTAATTCCTTCCTTACGTACTGTTTCATATATCTTGAACAAGTTACTTGTAAACTTGTCAGCTTCTACTATGCTGTCAAGGAAGAAAGATAATTACACACTGCGGCTTCACACAACAAGACTGGCAATCACTATATCAACCAACAAATGCACTCAATACAACACAATAAAATATAAATCATAAAATACAATTCATGACAAGTATCAAACCCCTACATGTTTCAGCACTGGAATGCAACCTCAGGGAGCCTCCTAAAACAGAGGAATGCAAGTCCAACATGCGAATCTAGGTACTGATATAATTAAAACTCTAAAACAAATAAAGATGACAAGCATAAATTTACAATGTTGAGATATCAAAATTAGCTCTATGTAGAAGAAATCCCCCAGGGATCACATAAATCTAGGCAGATGGTTGTATACACACTCCAGACAAAATATAAATGGCCGTGAGCTTGTACTTGAAGAGACTCACTATCACAGAGTTTTAATGTTACAACATTACAAATTTACGGTTGTCAATATTACACATTCCAGAATTTTAATATTTTAATGATACCAGTAATGGTGATCAATACCTAGATTAGTGTGTTGGACTTGTATTCCTTTGTTACAGTAGACCCCCTGAGGATGGCACCTTGGTGCCAAAATATGAAGGAGTTTGATACTTGTCATGAATTGTATTTTATGATTTGTATTTTATTATGTGCATTTGTTTGTTGACATAGTAAATGTAAGAATATGCACAGTATGAGTAACATAAAATTCATAAATGATCAACAAGCAAAAGACTGGCAATGCACATATAATCTAACACTGTGGCATATTCATATGATGTTTATACCTTCTCAGCTATCCCAATAGCCTGATACCATTCTACTCATACACAGCGATTTTATGGGGTTTAATGTCAACAGCAAAAGTAAAATGTACTTCAGTCTTTACATAAACTGTCCAATATTTCTGCCTGATTTTAATCAAATTTGAGTTTTCTTGACAGATTTTCATGTAAGTCTGCAACATCAAATATCACAGAAATCCATCCAGGGGGAGCCATAATGATGGATATGGCAGACAAGATGAAGTTTTGACAGGAGCCATCCTGTTGTATTTACAATGATAAAGTAATTTATTCAGTCAATAACATGACATATATTATATTAATCAATATTATAAACTTGGTGACATGTTTTGGTTCACTGAACCATCCTGAGGCCAATTCTTAAAGCAAAGCAAAGATACATTCAGCAAGTGCACACACTATGGGACCCCATACTGTTTACAGATCATACTGACAGTAAAGATCATGTACAATACTGTTGGCTGATGTATTGTTTGAAAAACATATAACGTGACACAAGTACTGATCACACGCAGATGCACACAAGTAACCATCCTGCAAATTAAATCAACTTCCAATATGGTATACACTATGAGACATCCTTCAATAGACAGACACTCCCATCTGATAGAACTGATGCAAATTTTGAATATACACATATTTTCACATTTTTAACTGTATCCAAAATACTCAAAACAGTACTGATAAGAGCTGTAAGATGTATGATACATAACCTAGAACTCAGTCTTCCACAGGATGGCAAGGAAAAACTTGTGATATAACAATTGTCAAAATAACTATATTAGCATGTGATATACAACTTAGAATGTGGCCTTTCATAAGACTGCTAGAATATACTTGTTAACAGTTCTCCAGAATTTAGAATACAATGAACAAGTGACAATATTGGTAGCAACCATAAACAAACAACCCCATCTGACAAGACCAGAGTTTTACTCGTAATATATAAAAAAGCTACCATAATTTTAAATATTTTAACAAAAATATACTGACAGGAGTTTTTATATACATTTCAAATAATACATCAGCCAAAAGAATTTAAAATGATCTTTACTGTCAATATGATTTGTAAACAGTATGGGATCCCATAATGTGCGCACTTGCTGAATGTACCTTTACTTTGTTGTATGAATTGGCCTGAGGATGGTTCAGTGAACCAAAACATGTCACCAAGTTTATTATATTGATTAATAATATATGTTGTGTTACTGACCGAATAAATTACTTTAGACACGACAAAGCTAACGACAACGTTTCACGGCGATGCAAATTTGCCTAACACACAGGTCCTTGAAGCTCACAAAGCCTGAAAGTTATGCCATGGCATTTGGAAAATTAAAAATTCAATCTGACCAAAATTATGAGCTGTTGACAGAAGATTACCAAACACAACAGAATTCACATCACTGTTTGCAGTAATTTTCTTGCTGTTCACAGTCAAAGCATGAACACATTCAACTATACGAATAAAGTAAGGAGACCTACACTATAATTAACAGTGACAATGGACAAATGTCAGAAAGTGAACATCAGCCAAAAGATCTACTTTTATATTCTTTATCACTTTTACTTTTACTCACACTATGAATTGTCACTGTTACTATCTGTATGATCAAGAACAGAATACCTGTAACCCTTGTTTTACACCTGTCTGCTTTACATCTTTTTTGCTTTTATATCTCTGACCAATTTACATCACATCTTAATTTTCTCTCTCTCATTTTCAGTTTAGCACCATTTGGTTGGCTCTGCACTTGGATGCTGACTGAGCTATAAAGGCTGTGAGAGTGAATTTAGTCATCAGTGACAGCAACAATATGGAAGTTGTACCATCTGTGACAAGTGTACAAAAGTGGTTTATGATTCCCTTTCAAATTACATAGGTTAAAAATTAATATCATTTGTCTATTACTATATTCAAATCAGTAACACAATAACAATATTATGTATACATGGACATATACCACATATGAACAGGGTGTCATTGGTATTATTGCCCCTAACCACCACCTATTCCATTATTTCTTAAGGGAATGCCATAAAATCTTTTAATTTATGCCTTTATGATTTATGCCCAATTTCCCAGGAGCAAAACTAGGATGTAAAACAAGGGCTGTGTAAAATCCCAACAACAAAGAAACTAATTTACAATAATATAACAAAACACATACTTACTTTTTCAAAGCTGAACACAGAAACTCATGATCATGTGCAACTTTATGAATCAGCTCATTGAGAATGACTTGTATTTCTATGGCCTTATTGAACTCCTTCCGAGGAAAGGCTGATGGCAGGAGACCAAATGGAATAACCTGCAGAGACGTTGTACTGAAGTTCGCCTTTGATCTCATACAAAGACCTACCAAATTACTACAAATTAAAGAACAGTAGATATACACAGATAGCAATGAGGAAAGTATGTGGTTCCTGAATGTCAACTGCTGTGGTAAGTGTTCATTGCTTATTAGCAGTATGCTCTTGCTGGATGAAAAGATAATGAAATTTATATTTGAGGTTCAAAAAAAAGTTTTAAAAACACCAGCCTTACAAAAGTTACAAACCTGGAATGAAGTACAATACTTTCACTTTCCTAAATAGTATATATTCATAAATATATTCTTGTAAGACCACACCACAGTCCGAACTAGAGTCCATAACAAACATGAGGTCAGTGAAATTAATTTCATAACTTAAATAACTGAATAATCCCACATGGTCTTCTACAGGTAACATAGCATCCTCAAACTCAATTGTTTTGGTACTTACATATTACATATCAACAGACAAAATACAGCATATATCTTCCAAAAATTACACAAAAAAGAGATCTGTAAATTAATAATTCAGGAATTAATACCAGTAAATCCAAAGTCACACAAACATGATTCCTGTATAAATGCATTATAAAAGACCCCATCAGTTAGTATTGTGTTCTCCCATTTTACAAATATGCACTGCTGGTCTCAAATTACATAGCACATTCAAATAAACCCCCATTCCATACTGTAGAACCTGCTTCAATTTTTGTCCTTACAAATTTCTTGCAGCATTTTAAAGCTGTACAAAACAATAACAAACACTGACATGAAAAAAAACTTATGCATATGTACCACCAAGCCAAGACTAATTAAACCTGACAATCAGCCCATGAATTAGGATAACACTTATCAAAGAGAAAGTTATATCCTGTGGATCAATGTTAGAAGGGTTTGAACCTCAATCACCTTCTACAAATACAGCTCCACACACAACTCTATAAAGAGTTCCAATTCCTGAAATTCAAATTATGCAACCAACCAACTCCATAAAGCTGAGTTCATATTGGCAAGCTACAAGCTTCTCAGTTAGTCAAGAAATTTCCTGTCATTAAGGTTCACTACTGTGTCCACAAAAGCACATCACTGGACCATATCACGAACCAGATAAATCTAATCCACACCCCTACTCCATCCTATGTTCAGAACAGTGTGATTTAGCAGTACCTTACCATCTACATATACTAATTTCATGTTTTCTTATCGACTGTATGCATTTTTCACCCCGTATTTGTGCTGCATCACCCATCCACCTCATTCTCCCAATCTTCCTAAGAATATTTGGCAAGTGCAAATTATGTAGCTCCTAATTATGAAATTTTCTCCATCCTCCTGTACCTTCCACCCTCTTATTCTTAATAGCACTGTCAGCACCAGGTTCTCAAACACCCGTAATGTAAGAGACCAAGTTTCATATCCACACACAACAAAAGTTAAAATTGCAGTGGCATAAATTAGGAGTAGGAGGCAAATTAGGGGGAGTAGAAGGCAAAGGAGGGATACAGGGAAATATTCTTTTGTAAATAGGACCATCCAACACTGGAACCAGTTACCGGCAGAAGTGTTAGGAACTCTCCCCTGCAAACCAAAAGAGGGTAAGGAAAGTGGTAACTGAGTTGAATTAAAAGGAAGTAAAGTGTGCTGGAAATCATTCGAAAAGTTTAGAGAAGCGAAGTCTAGTGAAGTGAGAAGTCAAAAGTGAAGTGAAAAGTCATCTAATATGAAGTGTGGCGAAGTGAAATAAAATGAAGTGAATGAAGTGAAGTGCAGTATAGGGAAGGGGAGGGAACGGGTCTTTATGGAAAAGGTTTATAGCAGTAGTAAGTGATGAGAAGCGAAGGACTGTGGTGAAAGCGTGAGTGAATTAATGATTGGGTGGTGGGGGGGGGACGGGACAATTACAAGAAACTATACGCACTCTCTTACTTGGATGTTTTTACCTTTTGTACATGTATTCTAATTTGTCTCTTGTGTATTGTTGCTAGTTTTAAGTTGTCTTGTGTGTAATTATTGTTGGTTGGCCATATGTATTGCTGTAGTTGTCTTGTGCATATTGTTGTCATCTTGTGTGTATTTGTTGTACTATGTGTGTATTGCTGTTTTTTTAATTTAGATGCTGGACTGCTGGCTGGAAGTCAGTATTCGGAAGGTCGTGTGACCAGCCATCTCGACACGGGTTTTTCTTGGTTTCAATGTGCCTAAGAGCAAATGCTGAGATGGTTCCCAAGATTCCAAGTTGCCACTACATGCTTAACATGTAGCCCTCCCAACTTAAATTTAGTAGTAACCATTTTCATATTTTGTATATATGTAAAATAGCCACTGTCACCAGGTGACCAACCAATGCCATTTAGTAAATATTATGATTATGATTATTATTATTATTAAACATTAATCTTTCCTTTTTGGGGGGGTAAACTGTAAAATGAAATATTTTGTGCTGAATTGCAGCAAGTATTCCCGAAACTTAAAATTCAATTTGCTCTTAATTTCCTTATGAAAATAATTTTGATGCAAAAGTGCCATTCAAATATCTGAACCAAGAAACATTTTCAAAAGACCATCTTTCATGTCACAGCTCTGCCCTGCATTCTGGTGATCAGACATTACCACATATGTAGTTTTCTCTGCCTTTATCCTAGCCTATCCTCAATAGGGTCCAACAAATATTGTGTGTTTTCTTTAGCACATTTATGTTTCTGCCTGGCAAAACTCTCATCAGTGTATACTACAGCCTGGGATCCCAATTCTATTTTGATTCCACCTGGTTTTGACCTTCCTAATTGTACATTCTAAAGAAAAGTTGAGGAACAATATCAACAAAGTGCTTCCTTATTTCAGACAATTCTGAATAGAAAATATAATACAGGCAGTCTACCCTATAATAGGAAACACTCACAGACATTATAAAATTTATTCCATGTGCCTGACAGTATGAAGTATAACCATAGTTGTTGAAGGTATGTGCAAGTACCCTCGTACAGTTTCCTGATGTGATTCAAATCCTGCAGTGTCAATTAAAACTGCGCCATACGTCCATCTGCATGCATGAAACCATTCAAGCAGTCTACAAATTTTCATCACATTTGATACCAACAAGATAACTAAAAAAAAATCATAAATACTTTAACTAAAACAAACACATGTTTTTGCGCAGGTGGAGTGGAAATTCACAGGCAATTCTTCAGACATTTATCAGGGATAAAAGTGTTTGAAACATATATTATAAAGAAAAATTAGTGTGTCTGAGATAATTATACAATTTGGAGAAAAAATGTTAGAATTTTTATGCAATGCATGCAATGTCTAAGTGCTTTACATGAACAACCTTAGATTTCTGAATTTCAGCGTCACTTCTTCCCGTGATAAGTGGGTCCCTGTCACCATGGCATGGCACATCCTCAGGTTTTGGATGGAGGAATGGCCTCCAATATGGAGAGTAGCTGAGAATATATCAAATAAGCAGTCACAGACAGCCAACAAGGGGTGGTCCTCCACCTAGGGGGTTGGGCAAGTTTCTAACAAATCCTCACCATAAAAACTGGCTTCATTATGAAACATGAACACTTGCCTCAGACCTGGACTGATACTTTGATATGACTTAAGCAATGAAAAAGGGACACGAGATTTGGTATGTGGAATGTTAGAAGCCTGTATGGGCCAGGTTCACTTACAACAGCCAGGGAATTAGTAAGATATAAATTAGATTTAGTGGGTGTGCAAGAGGTTAGGTGGGACAAAGGGGGGCATGGTAAGAGCAGGGGATTATAATTTTTTTTATGGAAAAGAAAACGAAAATCATCAATTGGGAACAGGATTTTTTGTACACCACAGAATAGTATCAGCAGTTAAGAGAGTACAGTTTGTTAGTGACAGGATGTCATACATAGTTCTGAGAGGTCTTTGGTGTAATATCATTGTGCAGAATGTGTATGCAACAAGTGAGGAGAAAAGTGATGATTCAAAAGACTGTTTTTATGAGGAACTAGAGCAGGTTTTGGATCATTTTCCTAAGTACCATATGAAAATTCTATTAGGAGATCTTAATGCAGAAGTGAGGGGGACAGAATATTTTCAAACCAACAAATGGGATGAGAGTCTACATCAGGAAAGTAATGATTATGATGCTGGAATAGTAAACTTCGCCACATCAAAATATCTGTATGTTAAGAGCATGACATTCCCACACTGAAATAATCATAAGTACACCTGGACCTATCCTGAAGGGTAGACGCACAACCAGATTGATCACATATTGATAAACAGGAGGCGGCATTCGAGTATACTAGATGAACCAAGTTTCAGGGGAGCTGAAGCTGACTGTGATACTGATCACTATCTGGTGGTTGCAAAAGTTCAGGAAAGACTGGCAGTTAGTAAAAAGCAGCACAGAAGTTTTATGGGGAAAGATTTAAGCTCAAGAAGCAAAATGAGCTGGAGGTTAGGAAAAAGTATCAGAATGTGGAGAACTTCAGTGATGATGAGGACATAAATATGGCTTGGGAGAACATTAAAAAGAATATCAAAACCTCAGCTAAAGACAGTCTAGGTCTATACGGGTTGAAGCAGCATAACCATGGTTTGATGAAGAATGTTTAGGTTTTTTAGATTAAAGGTAGCAGGCTAAAATGCACTGGGTACAGGATCCAAGCCAAAGCAATGTAGATAATCTAAACAATGTAAGATATGAAGCTAGAAGACATTTCAAGAACAAAAAGAAGGAATATCTGAAAGCTAAAATTGAGGAACTTTAAACTAACAGTAAGATAAAAAATATTAGGGACTTGTATAGGGGCATCAGTGACTTTAAGAAGGGTTACCAGCCTAGAACTAATACGGTAATGGATGGGAAGGGCAATTTGGTTGCAGACTTCCACAGTATTTTGGCTAGGTGGGGGAACCATTTCCCCCAGCTAATGAACATACATGGGGTTAAAGATGTTAGGCTGACAGAAATACACACAGCAGAACCACTAGTGCCTGAGCTAAGTGCCTTTGAGGTTGAGATGGCTATTGAAAAGCTAAAAAGTCACAAATCACCAGGTATTGATCAAATCCCAGCAGGATTAAGGCAGGGAGTAGAACAATTCGCTCTGAGATCCTCGAACTTATTATTTTTATTTGGAATAAGGAGGAACTGCCGGAGGAGTGGAAAGAGTTGATCATTGTACCGATCTATAAGAAGGGCAATAAAACAGACTGTAGTAATTATAGGGACATATCACTTTTGCCAACTACATACAAAATTGTATCCAACATCCAACTCTCAAGGTTAACTCCATATGCAGAGGAAATTATTGGAGATCATCAATGTGGATTTCGACACAACAGGTCAACTACTGATCATACATTCTGCATTCATCAAACACTTGAGAAAAAATGGGAATATAACAAAGCAGTGCATCATCTCTTTATAGTTTTCAAGGAAGCTTAGGATTCAATTAGGAGACCAGGTTTTGTATAACATTCTCATTGAGTTTGGTATCCCCATGAAACTGGTAACAATAATAAAAATGTGTCTGACTGAAATTTATAAGAGAGTCCAGGTAGGCAAGAATTTGTCTGACATGTTTCCTATTAGAAATGGTTTGAAACAAGGAGATGCTCTGTCGCCATTGCTTTTTCAACTTTGCTTTGGAATGCACCATTAGGAGGGTTCAGGTAAACCAGGATGGCTTCAAATTAAATGGTACACATCAGCTTCTGGTTTATGCTGATGATGTTAATAGATTGGGAGGAAGCGTGCATATTATAAAGGAAAATGCAGAAGCTTTGATAGTGGCTAGTAAGGAGACTGGACTAGAAGTAAATGCTGATAAAACTAATTACAGGGTTATGTCTCAAGATCGGAATGCAAGACAAATTCACAATATAAAGACTTATAATACTTCATTTGAAAGGGTGGAAGAGTTCAAATATTTGGGAACAACTTTAATAAATCACAAATTCTATTCAGGAAGAAATTAAGAGCAGACTGAAGTCAGGGAATGCTTGCTATCATTCGGTACAGAATCTTGTCTTCCAGTTTGCTACCCAAAAATTTAAAGATTAAGATATGCAGAACTAAAATTTGTCCTATTGTTTTGTATGGGTGTGAAACTTGGTCGCTCAAAATGAGGGAGGAACGTAGGCTTAGGGTGTTGGAGAATAGGGTGTTGACAATAATTGGGCCAAAGTGGGACTAGGTAACAAGGGAGTGGAGAAAACTACATAGTGAGGAGCTTTATGATCTGTACTTCTCACACAATATTGTTTGGGTGATCAAATCTAGAATAATGAGATGGGTGGGGCAGGTAGTGCATATGGGGAGAGAAGAGGTGTATACAGGGTTTTTGTCAGGAAACCTGATGATAAGAGACCACTTGGGAGACCCAGGCATAGATGGAAGGATAATATTAAGACATCTTCAGGAAGTGGGATGAGGGGGTATGAACTGGGTCAAGTTGGCTCAGGAAAGGGACAGGTGACAGGCACTTGTGAAAGCGGTAATGAACCTTGGGGTTCCATGAAATGCAGGGAATTTCTTGACTAGATGAAAACCAGTTAGCTTCTCAAGAAGGACTCTGCACAACAGAGTAAGTAATTAAGTAAGTGTCATTTCTTCTGTAAGTCTTTTAAAGAGTATATACAGTAACAACTGCCAGAGGCTCAGCCAATACATTGACCAAGCTGGATAAATGTGGACTCAGGGTTCACTTCCAAGCAGGAACATCATAACAGTTCTATGGCCTATCAAACCTGTTCTATGAGTAGCAGGCATTCAGCATAGCTAGGTTTGCAGTTGGCTGTAGTGCTAATCCTTTAGTTTACATGCCATGATACCAACTAGGACAACAACCACATCCCAGGGCATTAACTGATCCTCTGCTTGTTACTGTTTGTACATTATACTCCATACACAGTGTTCTAATAACAGGACTAGAAACACACGCTTTGTTCAAGTTTATCTTCTTACCATGCATGAGTGCCCAGTCCGTGGCTTTGCCAATAGTCTCCTCAAGGATTTCTCTTTTCAATGGCAGACTGATACATGGACTTAGCTGAGTAAAGGCCATACTTTCACAGTGTCAGGAACTAAAATGAAAAATATAACACAAAAAAGAATAAGTCTATGCATTCATGAACTACTTAATTTTGGGTACTTTAATAAAAGCAATATTCAAATATTAATGACAACTACTAGAGAGAATATCAGAGATATGCATTTGACAAGGGAGAAAATACTATTACAGTTAAACAATGCTGAATGAGATTCTGTATTCACAGTCATAGTTTCGATTTAAGGTGCTGGTATTTCCATTGTGAATCAAAAAGGGACAAATAGAGTATCTTCTTTCCCTACATTTTTACCTTCACTCAACCTAATCGGTGCAAAGGAAAAGTATAAAAACACACTGTTTGCATAAAATGCATGGTATGAACATTAAAATGAAAAACTGTAATTGCAATTGTAATTGATTTTCACATTCCATCAATCCAAAGATATGGAAAGAGTCATACTCAAACAACACAACACACATACACATATATAAATATACACAGTATGCATATCAGAGTTCAGAAAGAGCATTTGTCATGGCAACACTTAACAACAGTATCTGTACAATATTACCAAAGAGACAGAATTGATTAAAAATGTAATAACCTAAACAAGTGAATAAAAACAATAGCAATTATAATTCTACTAACTTCATATTAATTACTAAGTGAAAAGAACCAAGATCATGGCAAGTTTAAAGTATTCCTCCAGGCTACAGAAGGAATTATCCAAAAGGTATCTCTTTACAGTTGTTTTAAAACGTTTCCCCTTCATTTGATAAGTCCTCGATAATTGACAGAAAGTGGTTACAAATCCTACTTCCTGCATACAAAACACCTTTCTGATATAATGTTAAATTTGCTAAAGGTAAACGTAAATTATAATTGTAGCTTGTACTGATATCTCAAACGTCCAAATTGGATAGAAATTGATCCCTGTTCTTAATAATAAACAAGAGTAAAGGGAATATATATTGAGATGGCAGCAGTAAAATATTTAGCTGTCTAAACAATGCACAGCATGAATCCCTAACATCAGAACTATAATACCCCTAATTATTCTTCTCTGAATTTTGAGAATACTTGCATTGTAAGATGAATTCCCCCAAAATATTACACCAGAAGATAAAATTGAATGAACATAAAAAAAATAAGCCATTCTTAGTACTTCTAAAGACATGAATGGTTTGACTGAATTGATTGCGTAACATGCTTTATTTAATTTAGATTTTAATTCTTCAATATGATACTTCCAAGATAAGGAAGTATCAATAGTCAATCCTAAAAAGTTGGTGGTATTGATAACAGTCATGTGTTTGTTTCCAAAAGATATTTGGGTACCAATTATTTGATTCATTTTAGTTACAAATTGCAAAAAATTGGTTTTAACATAATTTAATGACAAAAGATTACCCTGACACCACTCATTTATTTACCTAAAGACAACATTAATATTATACCTAAACTCCAAAGGGATTAGAATTTGTAGTGATAATACTCATGTCATCGGCTAACAAGATTAGATTTGTCTTATATAATTTTAGAAAGATCGTTAATATATAAAAGAAAAAATATATGACCAAGTACTGAACCCTGAGGAACTCCATGTTTCACTTGCTTCCATTAAGAAAAATATTTGAGTTCTCAATGTTTATTAATACCCTCTGATGCCTATCTTGTAAATAAGATTTAATCAATTTGTTGGCTAAGCCCAAAATACCATAAAATCTCATTTGTTACAATATTTCATGACTTAAACAGTTAAATTCTATTTGCAAGTCACAGACCACCAACCAATAATTTTTTATTTAATGACTAAAGTATATTATTTACCAAAATACAAATGGCTATTTCAGTAGATGAATTCATTCTGAAGCCAAACTGCTCCTTTACTAATATATTATTGATACTGACATTACCATATAGTCTTTTGCATATAATCTTTTCAATAATTTTAGAAAAGGAGGTAAGTAGAGAAATGGGCCTGTAGTTAGAAATACTTGTTTTATCGCCTTAATTAAATAATTTCCGAGTAGTTCGGTCTTTAATTAAATAATTTCCGAGTAGTTCGGTCTATCAGGAAATACCCCTGTTGAAGAACCTTGTTACATATACAGGTTGAAGGGGACAAAATGTATGATATGTTTATTTTTAAATATATCATCATATCCACGAGAGTTTCTTGCTTTCAAAGATTTAATAATTGTTTCAACTGCTTCTGTAGTTGTATGTTTTAATTTAATGTTTGCAAATGGTTGTTTAAATGCATTATGTAAATAAATTAATTGACTTCTATTAGAGATACGATTTACTTGGTTTGTATAGTGTCCATCTACCAACATCCTTGAAGCTAGTGTAAAGCTTCCAGTTAAACTATGTCCTGGCATTTACTCTATACTGAATGTTGGTTCATATTAGTCCAATTCCAACTCTTACATAACTCTCAAACTGAAGTTCATAAATTTTGACAATTAAATAGTAAAGGCCATCAAACATAACTATTTATGGAATAAATTACTTTGCTGTCGTAATTGTGGCAACGACATATTTCGGCTTTATTCTCAACAAGTCATAAACTATCCTAAGTACAACAATGTGTTGTTACGAACTTAAGTTATAATACCGAGATGTCTTACTTTATCAAAGGTTTGTTATAATCAATTGGTCACACACACTGAAATCATTATAATTTAAAATGACGAAGTTGTTATTGTTCACACTGTCTTAATTACGCAACTGCGCATAGTTCTCCAAACACGGGAACTTTTTGTTGTCTTGGACGGTTGAATGAGTGGACGGAATTCTGGTGGCAAGAATCTGACACAAATATGTTGAGCAACTTGGCCCGCGATTGTTATCTCTCAGTTCGAAGCCCCTTTCATTAAATTTACATCCTGAAATTAACAAAAGTTGCAATTGCTGAAATATTACAATGCGGGCTTTAACTTAAGCGAACTTCAGACGAAAAACTAAAACTACATCCTAAACTGACTCACTTAACAACACAGCTCCGAATTGCCAACTACGAATCGAAACACACTTTCACGGTATGCTAATACACTGCCATCTGTACGTAAGTTTCACATTCCCCGGCAGTACATCATGGTATAGGTCAGGCTAAAGACATTGCAGTCAAGGTGCTGAGTAGTGGAGTCGTCGAGTATACCACGGATCACAGAGTACGGGCTGGCGGACCCCTACCCGGCAGTACATCATGGTATAGGTCAGGCTAAAGACATTGCAGTCAAGGTGCTGAGTAGTGGAGTCGTCGAGTATACCACGGATCACAGAGTACGGGCTGGCGGACCCCTAGACGTATAGAATTAGTTCTCTTGAACTGGATTCCGTTGTGTTTGACTGAAGACTTACAGTTACAGGGGGGGCCCCGATCGATTATCTACACCACTGATGTATCATGACAATCACGAAGATGGTTGACAAAAACACACTGACGGCTGAGCAAAGTACTTATAATGAAGCCATTTTTCACTCATTTCGGGGCATGGTGGGCTTATTCAACAATTCCAACCAGATAGGTTGATTCCAAATACTATTTAGGCAATCAAATGATGGAGAATGGACTAGGTAGGGCACATTGCACATATGGGGAACACATGAAATGTGCACAGCATTTTGCTGGTGACACCTGAAGTAAAGAGCTACTTTGAAGACCTAGTCATAGATAGGAGGATACCAAAATGAACGTTAGTGACATTAGATAGTACAACTTGGACAGAATGTGACTTCACAGGTATAGCCAGTAGGTCCTTGTAAACACAGGTTCTATGAAACGCAGGGAATTTCTTGACTAGCTGAGGAACTATTAGCTTCTCAAAAAGGATTCTGACTCATATAGTTAGTTCATTAGTTAGTAACATAGCTACCTAGATAGTCAGGTGATTGACTAGTTTGTTCTGAAGCAAGAACATCATGCTACAAGTGACCTGCCTTAAACACTGGGGCTATGCAGTATTTCACTAATATGAAGCACAGAGACCAATTATTTTGGTACGCGGCAACAGTTACCAACATCCAGATGTCCATTCAGCAAATCCTATGCTTCAGTGTTCACATGCACCCATACAAAAAAGGGAATAGGCCCAAATGTTCAGTGAACTAGACACACTGAACATGAAGGAACGTGCACATTTCTACCTGAACAGAGCAGTGAAGACAAAAACGTCTGATTCTTGGCTATGGAGAATCTGCATTATGAAGCAAAGATTATAGTGTGGACTGCCATGGGCTAATAAGACAATCCATCTCTGACAAAATGATTTTCAACTTCTTGCAAGCACAGATCATCTAGTGTCTGCCAAGAAACACAGTTATTATGCCATACTTGACCCTATTACCTATGGTGAACATCATCAAATATCATCATGATGTGATTTCTGGTCACCAGGCATGTGGGTAGATCCAGTACCACAGATTCCAATCCCTGCCAACTTCTTTCCTTGGGTAGTCATGAAAGAAAAACTGCTCCTTGAAAAGCTGGCCTTACTGATGGAGCTAAGTAGAGCTCAGTTGAAACCTGATGGCACAGGGTGACACATGGGAGGGGAAGTGAAGGGGAAAGAGATGAATAGAGTGGGTAGCCAGTAGGTTTGCACCAATCCAGCACTACTACCAACAATAAAAACATATGACAAGTTGGCTAGCAGCATGGTAAGTTTTGAATTGAGCAGTAAAATTAGACAGTTTCAACATCACTGTTTCCATATAGCACTTAACTTACTGTTGACACAGTGAGTTCATTTGTTTCCCGTATTATGATATATGATATATTTCTCAACTGCAATTGGGTTGACACCCAGTGGCAGTAGTACAGTACACATTTACACACAAACAATTCATAGAATGACACAAATAACACAGAAAACACATATAACAACAGAACAACACAAATAACAACTAAATGGGAGGAGTGCAGGCTGTGCCCTGTTTTTGCAAGTTTTACCCTGGTATTTGCCTTACAACTGAGGAAAAATCACAGAAAAACCTCAGTCAGGGTAGTCGAAGAGTGCTAGTATACATATTACCAAAACGCACACATTACAAAACCCACACATACACACACCCACACATTACAAAACAATTTAAAACAACCACAGTACAAGATATACCCAAATGAAATAGTCACAATATAATCAAGTACCCTCAGTATAAGGTCAATGACACTTTTATCCACAAGAAATTCAACGTAACACACTTCACTTCACTTCATCCACAAGAACTTCACCGCAACTCACTTCACTTCACTACTCATTTCACTTAACTTCACTTCACTCACTGTCACTGATGATTGGACAAACTACTTGTATATCATCATTATCTTCACAACTAACTGTAGATTCTGATGTGTCATCATCATCATCATCATTGGTGTTGATTATGATTCTTTGCATGACGCTGTCCATCTCGTGCTCCCTACTCAAGTACTCTTCTTCCACAGCTTTAACATGTCTGCAAACAGCAGTCCACTCTTCCAGTGTCACAGTGGCAAAATTCTGCTCTGCTAGTTGCTGAACATCTCGCAGCTTAAAAGCAACATTTTTTCACGATGCCCCAAATTTTTTCTTTGGAGTTGAAATCAGGATGGTAAGCAGGTATTCTGATCACTGTGTGTCCATGATCGGCGGCGCAAACTATCAATTGCAAAAGTCTCATATTGCGGTTTATGCATTTTTATGAGATCGTACATCTCTGTTTTGTTATGTCGGAGCTGTACCATATACCATGCTTATCCAACCACAACAGCATTTCACCTTTTCTGGCATTGCCAGTTGGGTGCCGGTTTAGCTGTACACTGTGGTAAGACACACTGTCAACCACAATAACTGATATTGACTCCAAATTTGGAATGAGCTTCTCCTGCAACTATTTCTTATAATTCACATGGTTCATGTCATTGTGGTAAACTCCACTTTTTGAACCAGATTGGAATATTAAAAGAGCATTGGGTATGAAACCGCACTCTCCACCTGAAAAAGAACTGATTTATTTTAAATAAAAAAACTGTCATTTGAACAGTGAGATGTGTGTATTTAGTACAATGAATTTAATGTGCTATTACCAGCATGGACGATAGATAATGAGATGTCGTCCTTTGGAAATAGGAACCTTCAATCCTGCTCCTGACCCGACATCCGCCATACAGGATGTTGTATGTGAACTGTGTATACACAATTGGTGTCCCTTCTTCCATATATGCTCTGATAGCACGCAGATACTTGACTCTGAGTGACCAGATATCATGTCTTTCCACGATAAAATTTCGGCTATCAGAAGTTTCTTCCACCTATAATACAAAATGTTCCAAAATTGAAGCATGAATATTTAGAAGCAACAAGTAACTAAAGTTCAAAATATACAGGGAATCTTGGCAGAGTGCCAGTATTCATAACACACACTTATTCAGAGAATTAAACGTACCTAAACCCCATTTTTCTCGGCACCAGTCTCAATGAGGATACACCTCCATAACCAGTGGATTCGCACATTTTGCTGTGGATTGTGTTCAGAGTTGGTTGTTGTTTCTCAGTGAGGGAAAAAAATTATGAACTATTCTTCTCAAAACAGCCTCATCGAAATTATCTAAGATACTTTTAGTGCAAACTTCTGGTCTGAGTTTGCACGGAGATGTAAATGCTATTGTGACACCAGTTTCCACATTTTCACCTTCTTTCAATATTATACACAAATTTCTTCTGCTAACACGGGTTGCTTCAGCAACTCTCTTCTGAACTTTTGAACGAGGGATTGTGATACCCACCTCAGATTCAGTTTTCATGAATTTGTACACATTATAAACTATTTCACGCTCACCACTCCTTTTTACCCACTTCTTCCGTCCTTGTAGTGACATTTTCAATCTGTGATCAACATACTTGCTAAAGATGATACAATCGCTGCCCGCTGATCCGCATTCCTCGACTGCCAGTAGGCGACTGGACTGAGCCCCCCCCCCCGCCGCTTTAAATGGACTCGACAATTTCGCCTAAAGACCAAATATGGTTTCTGCATGTGTGCCATCACGTTTCAAATATGCTCTACCATTGTTGTTCATAAGTATTAGGTGTACAGAGGTTCAACTAAAATGTGTAAAAGCAAATACATTTATTCACTGCATTGTTTTTGGATTATAATTTTATGTAATTTTTGCAACAATATGTCACACTCGCAAGCTTGTGTAGTGAAAATGCTTCCAAGTTTTCAAAGAACATACATACTTTTCACACAAAATATAACACTGTGACCTTAAAAGGAAAATTCTAAAGTTTTCTTTATAAATGACCTACATTTTTGGATTAACTTTGGAGAGAAGTGTTCTGGACTCCCCTGGACTTGTGACATTGCAATCACTTTGGTTTCAAATGACAAACTGTTCTTTCTACACAACAACAACAACAACAACAACAACAACAACAATAATAATGCAGTCCAAGGGGATATAACAAAGATTTTGAACTACAATGCAAATGCATAGTAATAAAATATCACAAATAACATGGTTATTCTATGTGCATTCCAATATCAATTGAGTGAATACCAGTCAGCTTAGAACTCTTGTACATGTAGCAAGTAAAAACAAGAAAGTTTTACAGTAAAATTTCATGACTTGAGAATACATGTGAGGCACAATACAGCCCTACCAAATTTGCAAAATAAAGGCAACAAGAAGAATAAAAGAATAACTAACATGTAGTGCCACATCATAACAAAGTAAACAAATCTTCTATGATTCAAAATGATACAAGACCATCAGAAAACCAGAATCCAAAAGCAAGGAATGTAATATATAAATTAATGGAAAAATCCAACGGGAGCAACAGAATCTTAGAAAAAACTTACAGAATTTTAACTTTTTATGCTTTTCATATAGGAGCCAAAGGACTAGGACAGCCTCGAGGGTGTGCACCTTGCTGACAGGTACATGCTAATAAAACTCAAGTAAAGCCGGATATTCCTACCAAGTCCTATACATGCATGCCAAATCATGGCTCCTGGGCAACGTGTACACGGCTAAGTCATGTAAGGGTGAAAAGCGAGTTCCAGACGCTTTAAAATTGGGACTGGACAGCTAAGGGAGACACCCCCGACAGAAAACATCGGTCCTCCAGGATAGCTGGGGGTTGGACATGGGGCTGACAAACCCATCCTACAAAATTTACTGTTCAGAAACCATGTAAAGGATGCCGAACAGATTTAGGAAGATGACCACAGAAACAAAATAAGGATAAGGATATGGTTTTAGGCACCTGGAATTTTCGAAATTTATATAGACCTGGAGCCCTTGCCAAGTTAAAGGAAGAGTTAAATAAATATGGGATTGCCATGAATGCAGTTCAAGAAATTAGGTGGAGTGGAAGTGAAATCTTTGATTCAGGAGATTTTATAGTACGCTACAGTGGTAATAAAGAGAGGAGGCAATTTGGAACTGGATTCATAATGAGTAAAAAATAAACATCTTATTATGGGCTTTAGCCCAGAAAGAGACCGTATATGTTCTTTGCGGATAAGAGACATATTCTTTAACACAACAATAATATGTGTTCATGCCCCAACGGAAGAGAAAGATGAAGTACAGAAAGATGACTTTTATGAGGACTTGGAAGGAATATATATGAAAGCACCCAAACATGATATACAAGTCGTGATGCCAAAGTGGGTAAAGAATTAGGTCTAGCTCCAAATATAGGAAAATATAGCCTCCATGAAGAAACAAACAATAATGGACGGAGAATAACAGATTTTGCTATAACAAAGAATATGGCAATAAGTAGCACGTTGTTCCAGCAGAAAATAATTCACAACGAAACATGGAGATCACCACATGAAACTACATCAAATCAGACTGATCATGTGATGAATGACTCCTGACATGCTACAGATATATTAGATGTGAAATCCTGTAGAGGTGCAGATTGTGATAGTTATCATTATATGGTTAAAATTAAATACCGACAACGGATACCAACTATTGGGAAAGTAAGTGCACAGAGAAATATCAAGTATAATGTAGAAAACCTGAAGGAGGGAACCAATGCTAAAGAATACAGAAATAAGATAGAAGAATAACTACAAATACTACCGAGTATTGAGGATCAACATGTAGAAGCCACCTGGGAAGATATTAAACAAGTAATGTGCAAAGCAGTGGAAAAAATCTTAGGACAGAGGTCAAAAATGGTAATGAATGGCTGGTATGGTGAAGA
>Ga0123354_10004382_pt1 | contig 19980 bp, 20 predicted proteins | sample TergutLab28metaG_2_FD_97872 | JGI IMG/M metagenome (GOLD analysis project Ga0123354, IMG submission 97872) | Labiotermes labralis P4 segment gut microbial communities from Petit-Saut dam, French Guiana - Lab288 P4 | ecosystem: Host-associated > Arthropoda: Insects > Digestive system > Gut ...
GCAGGAATATGTGGTTTCTATAATGTTAATATCTGTACTTAACATGTAATTAACGTATGAGTGACATAAAGCCATTAAATTGAACTACATAAACACTCGCATTAACGCCGTAGTCGTCCTTAGAGCTCCAAGCACTTTACATGGCGCTTCCAACTCCCGTGCAAGCAACTAAACGTCACGCAGGCACAATTAACACTGCATTCCACTCTCAAGGTCATCAACGCTCTCGCGTGACACATCACCTGTGCAGGTTGCAATATTTGGAACCGCAAGAAGCCCCCACTTTTCTCTGGCCATTATCTCTGTAACCGTTCAACTTTGGATATAGGTGTTTTGGGTTATATCGGTATACTTTAACATAAGGAACACTCTCCCAAAGTCTGGCACATTCCTCCTGGGACACCCTGTATATATAACACTGGTGAATACAATGCTGTCTCTGGTGTAACATATATCTATACAGCAGGAGGTTAGAGCCCAATATTAGGCAGTCACAGCATAGTAGTGAGTTGCAGTATATCTCTACAGGCTTCATGCTTGGCCACTAAAATTTTGGCTAGATTCCAAAATTTGTGTGTGTGTGTATTGTGTGGTAAACTCATACATAAGTTGTGTTACTCTGCTATGTGACATGTTGCTGTTTAAGTTGCTCCTTGCATTTCAAATGTACATGTAACCATCTTCAAGGGTTCACTGCCCACAAAGAACTTATTAGATATTGTCTGGTACTGGTTCAGTAATAGGAACAGTCTGTTTTCTTACAGATCTGAATATTTATTAATTTGAACTTTTGTTTCAGGCCAGTACTTATATTTTGTGTGACTACATACTTTGTAATGATGGGAATCCTTACTCTATATACAACATACAAAGAAAAGGGGATCTTTGTAGTGACAATTCAAAAGGACCCAGCTGGCTTTGTGCCTGATAATATATGGGAAGCCAGTTCTTATTTAAAGAAGTAAGTACAGATCGGAAGCTAATGGTATTCCTTTATAGTTGTTCATTGAATTTTTTTTATATTGCTTCGTTATTCCAAAAAGTGTCAATTAGTTTCGTGAAGAAGTAAAATTCTGTTATTGTATTCAGACCAGACCTGCTAAACTAAGATTACTGTATAGTTCTCCATATTCTCTTCTCATAATGCTAGAACAGTACCATAAAACTGAACAAGAATGTACTTACCAAGCTGCATTAACTCATGTGAATTTCTTTTAAACCTCAGATTTATCTAAATGGTATTCTCATTTATGTCTCAAAAAAAGCAATGGATCTGCATTATAGTGAACAGTGGTTGATATTTAGAAACTAATCACTGTTTATACTGAGAATAATATGATGCCCATAAGTACACTGCATGGGAAAAGTACAGAGTTTTTAATGTTACAGCACGTTTTACATTTAAAAGTCATTGCACGTCCAATTCATTGATGATGTCTCACCTTTGCAGTTGAAACAGAGTCATTATATATATCAATAATAAATTCATTACTGAAAAATATCCTTTCTTGAAATCAGTTTTGTTAACTGTTACGTCTGCTGATTCACCGTGCAACTTTACAGTGCTGTATACACACACACACACACATACTCGCACAGGACTGGACAGGTGCCAAAGTATTGAATACTCAAGATTATCCTACAGTATCCATAGTGACCTAAGTTCTTATGGGTAATGTTTCGTTACTCCATCTATACTTCGGATTTTCGAACTAATCAGAGGAGTATTCCATTTGGATATCTTCTTCATCCGATGGTTCAGGGTCATCAGGGTCCTGTTCTTTGTTATTTGAAACCTTCATAGTTGAAGAAGTTGATGGAATAGGAGACAAGGGGTCAGGAGATGCCACACCACTTAATGCACAGACACTATTGGAAACCTTTGAACATGTCTTGGAGATCTGCCTGCTTCATTGATGAAGCTTGTTTCTGGTAAATAGTAGAACTTCAGGTCTAGGGACTGCTCTTCTCATGTGCTGGATTAGCAAGATTTCTGAATTAACATATGTCAAACTAATGGAATTTTGTTGTGATATTAATATGTATAGCAAAGGTGAAGTCCATGTGTGCACAGTTAAGACATATAGAGGAAGTAGATGAACTCACATAGCTCTACTTATCCATTACCTTGGCACTATACAGAGGTGAATGATCATCTTCGTGCCCTAGCCACTTAACACATGGAAAGTGAACCTGTTGCCCACTGAACAGGAGGCTTGGTGGTCCTCAGACCCAGTGTGCGTGTTGTGGAGTTGAGAAATCTCTCTTCCCAAATATGTATATATGAGTTTGAATGGAGTTACTAGGTAAAGCCTGTGTTGTTGCATCAGTGCTAATGTAGACAGGGCATAGGAGATATTTAAACATAAGTATGAATGGTGGGACTGTTTGCCTAATCATGGTTTACACATGAGATGTGAATATGTTCATAGCAACACTGCTCATCACTTAAAACCTGTAGCAGTGAAAAGCAACAAATTTCTGTAGGTTACATATTTAAGTTCTGTAATTCATCAACCTGGTTTTCCATGTGCAATGCTCGAAATAACATCAGAAGTAGATGTGGCATTGTGTGTAAACTGTAGTTTCTAGAAGTGCAGTGTGTGATAATAGTGCAGAGAAGACTGAATGACACTGTGAGAGGAACCATCATCAGAAATTCAGTTTGTGGGTTGTATAATTTGTTTATGGAGATTACAGTGGCCATCCACTATTTTTAATTAACCATATTATTTGTATATGTTCTGTTTGAATGTATGAGTCTGTTTGTACATGAAACATGGGAATTAAGCCATGAAAGGATAATTGTGGAAATGGGATGCCACTTTTTAAAGCCTAACTTAAAACATTCCAGCTCTTGAATATAAACAGTCTTTATTGACATCAATGCTAATGTTAGAGAGGATACACAGGAATATCTCAATAGTATAATAGTAAAACTGATAAATGATATGCCTGTTAAGATTGTGAGCAGCATATTGCAGTTCTGGCTGCTGGATAGCAGATGTTTTCTCTGTGTTTGTTGCATGTGTTTGTGTGCATATGTGCACAAACACTCATGCACACATCTGACCTTTAACATTCCTTGTAACTCTGCATTCCCTCATTCCCTGCAATTTTTTTTATCACAAACCAGAATCTGTGATCCTGACTTCAACAGTGTATGCATGGGTTGCAGCAGTTTTGTTGAAAGGCATGCTTTTTTTTAAAAGATATATTGGAAATTGCAGGACAATATTGACATACAACCATGCCATTGTCAGTGAGTGTATGTAAATCAAGAAATGTATATCAGTCATGGTTGTAAGATTTGTTCTTCCTAGTAAGTGTATATTTACAGCTAATTCTTTCAAACGTTTATAGGACTAAATATGTTTCAAACACAAATTGTTAATGAATGTTAGAGAGAAGGCCAGACACACTGCAGGCTGCTGTTTGGCTTTGTGAAACCTGTAGTCTCCTCCAGGAGTCATCAGGATGGATCTAGTTCACCCGTCTGTTGGTAGACCCTGGACTCAGAATACATTAATTCAAATTTACATGTTATACTTGCCAGTACTTTTGTTGGTTGTCGTACTTGTGATGGTTTTCCACCCACCAACAGTTTCAGCAGCTTAACAATTGACCATAAACAATATACAGCATCAGCAAGAAGTCCATATGTGAATTTATCAATGGGACAACTTCTTGACCCTTGATATGACCTAATTGCTGTTGGGTCTTGAGCCCATGCTTCTCACGATACCCAGGAATTCAAGTCTGCTCTGTTGTAGTGAAATACGGATTTAATACAATAATACACTGAATGATTTAAGGTGGATCTGTGCCTCTATTAAAACAATGTAAACATATTCTTCAATTGACGTGTTCCAATTTGTCTGCTTCAGGTATGATGACAAGTACAACCTGATTCTGAGTTGCAAAGATGGCAAAACGGGGACACTGAGGGAAGCCACATTGGTGAAGTCTGTTGCTAACTTTTTGGATGAAAATGGGACATTAATATATGAACTTCTCGAACCAGAAATAAGTAAACTACATAATAGCCTCCTGTCTGATCGGAAGGAAAAATAGCAGTAGTGTCTGCCATATGAACTGTGAGCCTGGGACCCTTCACAATTCCAGAAATGTATAACACAACAGCCTTCTATTTGCATGGTGTCTGTAATAGGCAGTGGGCAGTGGAAAGTACTGCTCTTGCCACATATGTCAAAGACATCATTGCATTTGTTTATAACATTGTAAAGTATAGAAGTCACTTTCAAACAATATTTTCAAGGTTTCAGAATTGTTTTTTTAATCTGTTTCCATTAGTACCAGACTTATAACATAGGCACTGTTGTCATTAAGGTTGGTTAGATGAAATGTATGTTGCAACAGTGCTCTTGGCTGTCTTTTATTATATCAAATCTTAACAGTATTGTTCATAAAAACCATATGCTGCCGCTCCAGTCCTATTTTGAATTACACGTGTTATCTACAATCCAGTTATTTTTCCAAAAATATATTCTGATGATGTTCTGATAGGTGCACCACTTCGTCTTTCTCCTCCCATAAATATGAATTCATTTTTTTTCGTCTTGGGTCAGGTACTAGAAAGAAGTGGAAGATATGTCAATTTAATTTCCCCACAACAAAAGTGGCTCTGCAGTTTTCCTTGGATACACTTCATTTTTTTGTACTGATGTAAATGTGTATTCAAAAATAAGAATTCTGCTTCTCTACATTCTTGAAAATATGAGTTGTGCAGAAATATACTTTGGAAAAGTGAAATACATGTATGTCGCAAAATATAAGTTGTACATCACTTCCACCCATTGTTACATATTTCTTTAAATCATTCATTTTATTTTTACTTACATTAGATATGCAGGTTTTCTGAAGATAGGTGTCTTCCAGTCAAAATGCATTTGAGCATGTGGAAGAGAACAGAACTTCCATCGATATGAAGATGTGATTTACGTGATGTGGTTATTTATTGCATTTCTCCCTCTACTGCACTAATGGTATATGTGAGGTGTATTTTAATAATTTGTCATATGCGAAAAAAAATAAATGAACCTTTAGTGCTATGAAATAAAAACTACTGGTTTGCAAGCGGTTTTCTTATTAGTAACTTGTCTAATGAGTGTGTCATATTGTTTTCATTTGCCTGCATTTTTACTGTACATCAGTTTTACTACAGTAAACTCTGTCTGAAAATTCTCTCAGGGTGTGTTATGCAGAAAGTATTGGTTATTGCCAGACTGAGCTTGGCAGAGTGGGTGTCTGCACTGTGGCGAGTGGTCCAGTGTTAAAAGAATAGTCTGTGTTCACTAAGTAATCAACCTTGCAGGTACAAGTCATGTGTAATGTCTCCAGTATGGTGTTCTGAAGTGCCACTGTTCATATGTTGTTTAATACCAACCTGCACAGAATTTGTGTCATTCATTCATTCATTTGTACATATTATATATTCTGTGGATCTAGAAATTTAGTCACAGTGACAACAGGATGTGGATAAACCGTAAAAAATACAATGTATAGACTAGCACAATGCAAAAATGTTGTACAGATTTCACATAAAATGGTCAGATGTTATACTGAATCTGTTAAATATGGTATTTTCGGTGTGAAATATTTATTTCATAAAGTAATGGACAGCAGTGAAAGTTTCTATGTACGAGCTATTTAACATTTACCCAGTTATTCCATAGAATAAATTGACCCCAGTGTATTTTTAGTATGTTTTAATGATTCTACAGTTTTAAGTAGTTAATGTGTAAAAGGTGAGATCTGTAAGGATATGGAATACCTACTCAGAAAGTAGCAGAAAGTTGTCATGAGAGACCAACACTTTTAATTGGTTATTTCATTCCTGTCAGCACATGTTAATACCATTATTACATAATATGATAGCATGCATGTGGAGCAGGTTTGCAAAGTCATTATAGTGGCAGGGCTGCAGGGTGGACAATCCAGAGTTCAAATCCCAGCAGGAGCAAGAAGTTTTTCTGAAACATCCAGACCAGTTCTGGTGCTCACCCAGCCTCCAGTTCTGTGGGTACCAGGGACTCTGTCCATGTATAAAGCAGCTGTTGTGTGTGGCTGACCATCTCTGTATCTAAGAGTGAGTGGAGACTTACTTCCACTTCCACTATATGTCTTCACATCTATATGGACAACTTTACCTTTTGTCACATAAATGAGGTTGGAGAAAATTATGTAATGAGGAGCTTCGTAACTTTTATTCGATCAAATATAACTGTAACGATAAACACAAGGAGGCTGAGGTGGGCTGTAAGTTCATTATGTATAGGGAGATGCAAAATGCAAACTGCAATTTTTTAATTGAATCGTGCATTTTTGACAGTGGTTCAACACATGTTCCATCACTGACATTTATTTGGACTGTCCATGGCTACTCTGTATAATACACTACATTGTTTCAGTGGCAGGTGTCAAATTCTTCGGTTTTTATTCACCTAAGGAAGGAAGCTGTTGGTTCCAGAACGTTGTGGTGCGTTATGTAGTGACAATGGAAGAAGTCCAAACGTCAGTACAGTATTTCAGTTCTAAATCCTGAAACAAAGTATTGTGCCGATATCTTAAAATTAGCTTATGAATTGAATTCAGTTAACTGTATTGGTGTGGATGCTGTGGTGAAGAGAGAAACTTCTGTGCCTACAGGGAACCAAACTGTAATTGTTCATTCGTTCAGCCAGTGGTGGCACAGTGGTTAAGGTGCTATGCTGCAAATTGGAAGGTTGCTGGTTCAATCCCATTTGGTGTCCTTGGAATTTTTCATTGACGTAAAATCCTTCCGATCACACTATGGCCCTGGGGTCAACTCAGCCTGTAACAGAATTGAGTACCAGGAACATTTCCTGGGGGACATGACAATGGCACAGGATGGTGGTAAGGCTGACAACCTTAACACCATCCTGTGCCATTGTCATGAAATCTGGGAACGTTAACTTCCTGAAACCCTCTGGGCCACTCCAGGCCTGTAACAGGACTGCTTTTACCTTTTACTTACACGATAAACAACTATGCCACTGACCCAGGCTCATGATCTGGCCATGTTTGACCTCGTGATTGGTAAGAACCCTGTGGAGACAGGAACGAAGACTGCATGGGCAATAGAAATTTAGTGGGCACAAGTAGCATGTTTCAGTAGGCATTTTCACATTTAGGAATTATAAAGGTCATGTTATTGCCTAAAGCACATGAGCAAACATATTTGGAGAGTCAATGTTTTGTACACTACAGAGCATGACAAGTGGACCTCGTGGGCCATGTGTGACACCATAGAGATTTTTCTGTTCTTTGTAACTTCACATGTGCCCTGGAGACCACCCAGCCTCCCATTCAGTGGGTACCAGGTTTCTCTGCTGGAGGTAAAGCAGCAGGTTCGTGATGTTGACCACTAACCTCCATCCAGTGCCAAGGTTAAGACTGAGATGAGCTATAGCTATACTCCACCTGTATGGGTTCATGGTGTGGATGGGGAATACGATACTGTTTCTTTTACCGATGCTCTGTGGTACGCCTGCTTCCTGTGCGTTTAACCCTCTCCCTGATGTAGGAGATGAGGTTTATGGTATCATCATGTCTGTATGTGTCGTCATCCTCGTATGTAAATGTTAAAATAATTAGTTGATTTTAATCATTGACATATGAACATCATGCATTTTCTTGACTGAGTCTATGCTGCTGCAGTTGCCTTTCCCATTAACCTCCATTGAAGAGGCCTTCCTGAGAAATTACTTGTGTCCCTGATATTGTATGTGCCTTTGATAGTTATTGGTATATAAAATTGTCTGTAGACAATACAGAGACATTTATTGAAAACAAATTGTATGTGGTTGAAGGAAGTTACAACTATTACTGCGGGTAATTGACAAAAATCTGATGTACCAATACATGTTGCAGTACAGAGTTCAGAGTTCTTTGATTTAACTAAAAATAACAACTAATATATTTCTAACATAAGACATGAAAGGAATTGAAGGTTACAGAGTGCAAGAATGGAGAACCTGCTGATGTCCACAGAAAGATAAAGAAAATACAGACCTACTAAACGAAGAAGTCCTTTTTCTGTTTTTCCCTTTATTTTATCTTTTATTCAGCTCTCTTAGGTTCAAATGTGCTCCGTATTTGGTTCTCAGGCAAATTTAATTTAAAATTTCAAGTCTTCTGAGACATTAAGCCGTGTCGACTGGTAAATAGTTGTGGATGTTTTGAAAGATTGTAGTGCCTTCATCTTTAGGGTCAAGCAATCCAAATTACCACTACTGTATAATACAAGTAAACCTATTTAACATTTTGATTTGCTCGTAATTTTATCTCCAGATTCTTGTTAATGTTTATATTTTGACAGTTTTGCAAGTAATGTATTGGTAGTTCAGTAACGAATCAGGTAGACATATCTTGAGCTTATTAAAAAACAAACTGCTTTGCCGAAAACCAGTTGAAATGAACAAGGGATATGAAAACAGCATTATCTAACATGTGTCTTGTATGGCTAGTATGATTATGTGTATATTGTATATACAATATAATTATCAGCAACATAGATTTTTGACTTCTTGAGATTTTCATTTAGATTAGTTGGGAAGTCTAAAAGGAATTGTTCTGTATTTTGTTGTATATCGAGTTCCATGTGGAAATTAACCTAAAATTGAAAACTGTTCTGAACAGAATGTCTCCGGCGTTTAATCTGTAACTTGTACAAAGATCATATAATACATCTTCCGTGCCATATATAAACAAATTTCACATTCAAATTTCTTTGAAATTTGTTGAGTAATTTGTCGGTAATGAAACTTATTTTTGTACAAGGTGTTTCTGGCAGAAAACATATCTAGTGGGCCTGCTGTTATTATCGTTCTGTAATCAGTAGGAACAATTATTTGGTTAGAAGGTCCAAAATTATTTTCTGAAGTGTAGGAATACACATGTTTCTGAATGAGGGAGGTCAGAAGCATCTGGTAAGGGATACAAAAGGTCAGTGGGGTGGCAAAGAGAAGGATGGTTACAGGGTAGAGAGTGGAAAAGAGTCACGTGTGAAGCAGGATAGACAGATAACTGAAGAAAGAGACAAGCAGAGGTTAGAATAGGATAGAAAGTGCGGTAAGCATTTACAAAAGAGAATTCTAGTTGTTGCGTATTTGTCAACGTCAAGTTTAATGGAGTTTTGAAGTCTGCTGGGGCAATCAAAATTCGAGGGTTTGACAGTTTTTCGAAATGTAAATCACGAGGGGGTGGATACCGTGTTAATCACGGTAGCCCATTTAAAAATGTCCAGTAGAACACGTTTATACGGGAGTTACATATGTTAATTTAAAAGATATCGCGTCAGCCGTAAGAACCAATGGGGAGGAAGAATACAAAATTTTGAAGTTTTCGGCCTATTACGAGACTGCTAAATTTACAGGGGACTAATCAGACTTGTTAGGCAAATTAAAGTCGGGGGGAATTTTTTAAACAGGGAAACTAACTTCGCATATTGTAGCGAACGAGACACAAGTTCTTCGATTGTCGTAAGAGGAGGATGCAGGTGTGCATCGCTCCAGATTTAGGCCAGATTAACAGACTAATCAGATAATTAGAAATTTATACGTGTTTCTACGGGGGTTCAGTTTTAAAACAATTTTAAATTGGACATACTCGGTATTACCAAGTTTCGGACAATATAATTTCATTATTCCTTAAAGGTTAATACGCTGTGTGAGAGAGTGATCCGTGCTACGTGTATCGTATACAATAAAACCTTTACCAAATTAGCGCCCAGTGACTGAAAATAAAATTACAACAGATTCTTCAGATTATCAATTCAGCAAAAATCGTATTAATAGTTCATCTTCACCAAGCCCATCACACTCAACCCACGGTAGTCCCTGAAAATTAGGTCGCATGCGAACCGAATGAGCGAGAAAGGTGAGTCGGACGGTTACATCGTTACTGTTATGGTGTTCACAAAATTGCGAAAAAGTGGCATTTATTTTTGCATGAGATGTTACTTGCCAGATTTGAGGTTCTGACAACGGCATTAATGAAAATTCACATATTATGGAACATTAATCACGCCGTGTCGACAGTGAATGTTTGCCAGTGGACAGAGCGTAACATTCCCGCAGGTCTTAAACTTTTTTGTTTACAAAAATACTCCATACATATTGTGCATGTACACTATTTAGAAACCACAAAGAAACTGGGGACAACCACATGTCATTCCATCTCTTCCTATTCAATCCCGTTTCATATCACAACTCTCTTTCCCCTGTCCGTATACCAATCAACACACCGACATAGTCAACAGCAGCTTTACCCACACAGTAAACCACTCTCTCACACCCTCCTTCTCTGTCTACTTCTACGACAAAGAAAACGGCCCCTGACAAGCGGAACTGCCTTCCGGCAGCACGCCATGTATCCCCGACCACATTCATCCACAAGGATCTCCGAGACTCGACCCACGTGTTCCTGCGGCAGGACGCCACTCGCCGCGCCCTGGAGCCACCATACAGCGGCCCGCACTGACAAAACTCTTACAATTGTTGTGCGCGACCGGCAGGTCAGTCGACGCCTGCAGCAAGAAGGACTAATCAGCAAAACTCGGCAGTACCACCACAAAACGTATGAAGTTGGCCACTCTAAGTCTTGGGCTGCCTGTCACAGTTGACCGCATTTTGGCAGAATCTGCAAAATCTTATTGGTTGTTACTTGGCCCTGTGTATGTTTCGCCTACATCTTGTTGCTGTCTAATTGCATTTCTTGCTGTTCTGCCTATATTTCAGAAGTGATATGTGGCTAAATCAGAACACCACGGGCAATGTAAGTAACACAGGTGGTTTTTGCAGCAGCCGAAGGAAATACATTTCTAGAAATATTTCTCTCTGCAGTTAACGGGTCCATAGTTAAGTACGTAGTCGCTATAAACATAAATTAGTAACGACTAATCTGACCAAAAGTGGAGATATCCAGTTACTTCACGCAGGACGCTCGCCAATTTTCATTATTTGCCCTCGAGCTTTTACAGGTTTTCCATGCACCTTGAATCTATCACCATTAAGGTGCATCACTTTAGCCTGCATTCACTATTAAAATATGTGGAGTATTTAAAAGAACATTTAGAATTTGTCGGGAAAATGCGAAGCAAAAATTCAACGTAATCTTCCAGTTGGCAGTGCCAGAAACCGCTTCATACCAACAAAACCATGACACAGCGAACACACGTCAGACACTTGCGCCAAGCCGAAGTTCCTTCTGATTAAATCATTCTTGTATGTGAAACATACAGCTGGCATTAGAAAACGGTGCGTTGTCTTCTTATTTGAAGGCGATGATGCGCTCATTCTAAGGACTCTTTCCGCTGGCTGAAGGAGACTTCAATTGGCAATTAGTCCTTCAGGAATAAAAGCTGCGGCGGTCGCAGATGTTGATGGCAGTTGTCTTGTCGTGCAGGCAGTGCTGAGGTTTGTGTTGTAAGTCAGCAGTAAAAAAAAATCTACGACCAGAGATGGCTTGCGTAGCGCGACGAGACGAGCCGTATCATCTCCATAATGTCCCTAGACCATCGCGGCAGAAGGGTATCAATCAGTACGTCGTTGACATAGGGACTGAAAAGGATAGAGTATTGTTTCAGCCTAAGCCAATTCAACCTACGTACCACAACTAGTAAATACGAGTATGCCGTTGCCCTGGACGTGGAATTAACATGGCCACGCTTAACAAATGTGGCGAAAATAACAAAGACCGTTCCCGTGGACACATTGGAAGAACATTTTCTCAGAACTGTATCTGTGCCGCATCTTCGTGTGTTAGTAGTGGCATTTGAAATTGCGTTTCCGGAAATAAGATTCGGACGCTTTCGATTTGTTTTACTTACATCCGAGAAACTTAAAAATCAGCCAGTACACGAGTACATGGAAGAAGCGAAAAGTCATACAAACATGAATGGAAACTTCCTGAGACAACTGCCTAGCTGAGGCAAGACGTTGGTATAAATTATCGAAAATTTCAACTAGCAGCATTAACGCTTATTCACTGGGCTTCTTATATGTACATTCAGACTCGTTTTGTCCGTGGGTGCGTGATTCGCTGTGTATATGCCTGTACTTCATGTGACGTCTTGCACAAATGATAGCTTTTGCGTCGCCCTTGGCGGATTCAAGGCATGGTTGCTGCCAACCCCCGTGGGCGTTAAACGCATGTGTGCTAATGCATCCTGTGTTCACAAGGAACCAATCGAGAAAATAAAGGCCAGACTTTGTTTAGAAGCTTATTAAACACTTGTGTTCAGGATAGAATAATGTAATTTTAATTGTTGGTATTACTGTTTGGTCAGTCAGGTTTTATTTTTTAATTACTTGAATGATTATTTTTTTTAAGTCATGGCAGAGGTCCACATGCCTTTTTTTTTTTGGCTCCAGCTCCACTGCGTGGTTCTAGGCACATGAGCACGGTCAAGTACTGGTCCAGCGCAGAGGGTTGCACCAATTGCAAAGTGACAGATGAATGTATACAGATTTTTGCTAGTACAGAAGACTGGTGGTAGATAAGTGGTGTGACAAGTAAGGCAAAAGATCAATGAATAATGTCACAATATTGTCCTGGCAAATTTTGTAATAGATGTGGACAATACATGATTGATTCAATTTAGAGCTGACATTGTATATCAGCACTTGATATATGGCTCTGGGTTTGGGGTTGTGTTAAGAAAAAAGCTTACCACTGGACCCAGTCCTGAGACACATGTAAGCTATCCACATCCACACTCTCTGTTTCATTAACATCTGTTTGAATGTTATCCTTGCACCAGTGCATTAAGCCTCTCACATATTTTCTTTCCTCAGTAGTTCTCAAATTAATGACTTGTATGCATTTCTTATCCTTCTCGTGCATACTGAATGCCTGCCAGTCTCATCCTCCCTGTTTTGATCATTCTTATCAGTGAAGACAACACATTTTGAAGCTCCTAACTATGAAGTTTTTCATAAACTCATATTAATTCTTCTCTCTAAGGTTCAAACAGTCTCCTCATCACCCAGTCACTAGACACTCTCTGTCTTGGCTGTCTTGTATGGTGTGAGAGACAAATTTTCTACACAATATTTTGCAAGGTTGTTGTATTTGTTAAAGAGGAAGATGAGACAACTGTTTTGTCTCTAATAACAGAAATTTTTTCTGAAAAGGAAATGTTATTTTAAGTAATGTTATCTAACTTTACATTTTTTGAACCATGCACACTGATATACCTATGTAATAGGAACCAACAAAATGCACACTCTTTTCATTAATATTTTAATTTAATTCTAGTGTTTTTGACATGTTTCAAATATCCAAGTGTTCATCCTCAGGAAGACTTGTACATGCAGTTTTATGGTATTGCTTTCATGCATCCATATAAGCAGTTATATAACCATGTTTACTAGTTCTTACATAGGACAGGAATAGAATGAAGCTTCTGTCTTTAAGTCCATTCAGCACATATGTTGTAGTTTTATTCATACTTTGACACATCTGTTAATTTGGTACCTGCAAAGGGTTAAACAGCCTTTATGTATTTCAGTTGTAGTTTATGCCACACGCACATTATATGGTTCAGACTATAATAGTGAATTAACTTACTAAACAGATGTGCATCATTCAGGATAACTCTGTTCTAAGTAAGAATAATTTTAACAGTAAGCAAATGTATCTTTCCTTCTGTTAAGATTGTAAAATATGATAGTAGAATGGAGGTAATTGCTTTCTGGTTACCTTAGTTCTGACATTCACTAATTCACAGGTCAAAAAATGTGTTAGATACAAAGATTCAGTTTCAATCTGAAGTATTGTACAGAAATAAAGACTGTATGCTTCAAATATTATATGATTTAACACCTCCTCTGAAAGTGTTAGGATGTTATTAAATTCTGGCTGCTGTACTATATCTTTCAGCAGTCTTTATATTTGGTCGCTGTGAAAAATAATAAAACATATGTCATGGTGTATTTTAAACTTTTTTGGTTCAGATAAACAATGACAGCTTTTCTGTGGAGGATAACATAAACATTGCCAGTCCTCTTATTGAGACAAACATCAATGAAAAACCAGTAGTGATGCAGCTTGTATCAAAGGATGCTCTGGGAAATTACAAATTGTGTAAGTACTGAAAGATTAATATATTCAGTTTAATGCACCAACCAAGTGCACAGTATTGTGTATAAATATCAAAGATGTACCTCTGGCATGTGTCAGTGCAAGTGCATCATCTTCAGGTTTTACAGTCTGTAGTAGCTGCATTGTTGATGTTGGTTATGTATAAAAGATACAACTTGTAAAGGTTTTTAAAAACTTTTGGTTAAAATATGATTACAACTGTAAATTGATCTAAAAAATGCAAGGAATGGGCAATTTTAAAATACCTGATCCTCAACAAGCAACGATGATTAACAACTTCAAGAATGCCAAACAGAAATTGCTTAAAACCAGTGCAGGAATTTGATTCAGAAAGATTTGTAGGGTAAATCAGTGAACACCTAAGTGTACACAAATTAAACTAAAACATAATAACCAACAAATTAAAAACACAGAAACTTGCAAACATGTTGTAACCCTATTTTAACCATAAGTTTTTAAAAACCTGTACACTACAAGTTGCACCTTTTATACATAACTGACATCAACAATGGAGCTACTACAGACTGTAGAGTAGACGCATTGAAATAATAGCTTATCACTGGACATTGATTTCAAACCTGGCATTTTGTGCTCCCTGAATATGGTGAACTTCTACTGAAACATGATGGAGATATGTCTTTAATATTTATATACGTTTAATACTGTGCATTTTGTTGGTGCAGTAAACTAAATATATTGATCTACAAAATGCATGGATTGAACAATTTTAAAATAATGAATGATTAATTTAAAATGTAATAAAGACAGTGATTCATTCATTCTTTCATTCCTTTATTTTCTGATTATCCATTTACAGGTACAACTTAAGAATGTGGAAACAGTCAAAATGGATGACACAATGCATCTGTTAAATTACAGCTGTCAAATAACAGAAGACAATTATAATACAATGTTTACATAATAAAATATTAATTACAACATTAAAACATTACAATCTGTAATATACATTAATTATTAGAATTAAAATATTCCTCAATATAATAAAATGAGTTAGAAAGAAGAAACTTCTTTAAGGTCATTTTAAAAACTTGTATTTCATTTGCTACACACTTTATGTGAGTAGGAAGATGATTAAAAATTTTAATTCCTGCATAACGACCTCCTTTTTTGTATTTGGTTAAATTAGTAATGGGTAGACGAAAATTATTAGCAAGTCTTGTGTCGTGGTTATGGACTTCTAAGTTCTTTGTAAATAAATGTATGTTGTTCCCCACGTACAATAAAAGTGGAAATATATACTGTGAATAGAAAGGTAAAATTTCCATTGCTTTAAACAGTTCTCTGCATGAATCCATTTTCTTCAAATCAGTCATACTTCTTAAAGTTTTTTGTTTGATATTCTGAATATTTTAATACTATTAGGGTTGTTACCCCAAAATATTATGCCGTAAGATATGACAGAAAGTATACAAGAAAAATATAACTTTCTTAAAGCATTCCTTGACAACATTGCTTCTACAGCTCTCATTGCGTAACATGCACAGTTCAATCTGGAAATTAATTGATCACTATGATTATCCCAAGTTAGAGTGTCATCAACCACTAAACCCAGAAATTTTGTATATGGAATATTAGCAATAGTTTTATTCAAGTATTTAATATCTAATATAGTGTCAATGTAATTTTTAGTTCAAAATTGTAAATAATGTTTTATTACAGTTAAGTGATAGCAAATTGGCTTTAAACCATGAGATTATATCAGACAGTGTTTTGTTTAATGCTGTTTGAAGTCCCTCATGATTAGAGTTAGTTACTGTATTGCTAGTACCATCTGCAATGGGCAAACTTTAGCATCATTATCTGCTGTTTTGGGTGTTACAAATACAGACTGTTTACTGTATGAGAGGCTATGTAACAAACTGCCACACAGCTGTTCTTGTCCAAAACAGCCTTTTCTGATGGCAGCTGGAGATGACAGCAAGAAACCTTCACATAATTCCAGTGCCTTGAATTAAATATCTTACAACAGAAATTGGTGACTCCATTTTTCCTGCTCTTCAGGTTTATTTCAAGCACTAAAATTTGACAGTTCTAAAACCCTTAATGCCAATAAAACTGTCATAACTGCTGTTCAAGACAAACATTCTGAGACTGTTAAATGTCATGGGGAAATGTGAGATAAGCTGGCTTTTGTGGAATGAGGATCAGTGACAGTGACAAGTATAAAAGGACATACAGAAATACAGCAACTACAGTGCTGTGCTGCAGAGGCTGTTGCAGTGATGACTGGATTAGCCATGCAAGTCGTGTCTTGCTACTGACAGATACAGGTGGAGAAGCTCAGCAATTGCCACTGAGCCACATCTGTATCACACACTGTGTCTTCACCATCAGATTCCCGTCTGAGTATTCTGAAGGGAATTTTGCTCCTGCTGACCTTATCATTATGAATGTGTAACTAATGGGCATGGTGTCTGTCCTATTGTAATTCCTTGTTGTCATATAACCTGAGGCATATGGCTAAATTCAGAAGTAAACTAGTGCCTTGTTATACGAGTTGCAAAGCATGTCAGAAGTCTTGCATCACAACTAAGTGTCATGCCCTGTGGGCCAAATTTAACCATAAAAACAATCACATATTTGCTTATGTCTTATAGACAGAGTTTATATTGTAATAGCAGGATAAGACAAATTGTTCTTTTGCTTAACATCACAGTGAACATGCAACTAGTCACTTATTTCACAAAAGTGTTGATGTTTGTGAAAACATCTTAATTCATTAATAAGCTTTTATTGCCTTCATTGTAATGAAATTTTGTTGTAACAAACATGATCTGTCCCACAAAAGTGTCATACTGTGCAAGTTGTATCATGGTTAAAAAATAAATTTTTGGTACAAAACAGCAGCAATAGGTACAGGACTATTTGTTGTTTCCATTTTCTTCCATAGGTTCTATAAGATCAGCATATTTCACTGAACCAAAATGGTCCACAGTGTGGTGTGATGATTTGACTTGGTTCATTAATCCATGTAATGAAGGACTGCAGTATCAGTATGGCAGTTCACAACACTAACCCTTCAGAACCTGAACAAAGCATGCTTTAAAGGTATTTTTCTCTATTCCATGCTACTGGATCATTACCTACCACATTTGAGAATTATGGGCAATCAATGTTTACACACACAACACAGTGTTCCAGTGTGGTGTACAGTCAATTACATATTCTGACTTTTATGTTTCTTGCACTGTGCATCGTGATATTATTATGCAACATGAACCAATGAAATGTTCACTGTTCAAATTAATACTTTAATTCAATTTTTCAGTTTTTGACCTTTCTACACATTTCGAACCATCCTAAGAATGAACCCATGGGATTCAAAACATGCAGAAGACGTCAAAAATTGAAAAATTGAATTAAAGTATTAATTTGAAAAGTGTGCATTTCATTGATTCATGTTGCATAAGAATATTCTGACACTAAGGCCAAAGAAAACAGACTTCCCCCTCTTTGACCCTTATCAGCCTACTGTTTGAGGATAGTTGTAAAAGCAAAAAAGGCACATGCCCCCCCAGATCTGGCTGTAGTATTGTTAGGAAGACATGACACCCATCTTATTACCTTGTCAAACATGTCAGTAGCTCACTAACTACTAGTATTCTATCAGCACCCCTTCATGTTCTCATTTGCACTGATACATCTCCATAACTTCAACATCTGCACCTTGAGGTGTCTCAGCTTCAGTAACATCTCCAGTGGGTCTCAATGGATTGGCCCTCGCAGTCTGCAAATAAATGTACACATATAGCTACAGATACATACAACAATTTCATACTTTATCAATCACTGCTACAGCATGCCTCATAACTATGGCTGTGTTTTTAAAACCGTGACTACGCCATGTCAAACAAAACAACAGAATTTTACTTTCCTTGATCTTGTAGCAGCAATTCTGAACTGGGGACATGCACATTACAACAGATCATACACATACACAGCCTATAATTTGTTTACTGTAACACCCCAGCCAGGACCTAAAAATACCTTGACAAATTGCATTTGCACTCCATGTTTCTGCATAACAGCTTGCTTAAACATTGTCATAAATTTCTGTTCTATGCCAACTGTTAGACTTAAACAGCGGGTGGCAAACAAATCTGATATTTTGCTTTATCACGTAGCTCATATTTCTGACATCACACATGCCAATTAATTTCTCATTTAAGTTAACCAAAATTACATTCTCTAAATGCTTACTGAATGACTATAGGCAGTTTATAAAAACAAGATACAAGGAGTGAACTGAGACAGAATCTTTCAGTGCTCACTTTGAAATACTTTTACATCACGGCTGATGATTTAAACCTCAGATGAAAAACCATCTTGTCCATGTACAACACCTATCCTTCTGGCAACATCATTGCTAGCTTTTGAAACAAGGAAGACATCTATGTCTCACTTTCACTGCATATTTCTGAATTTGTTTGCAGTCTACAATGAGAATATGTAATCATTGCCGAAGTTAAGTGCAATAAATCAGATACATAATTCCCTACAAAAGACTTTTCTTCAAACGTGCCAATACTGTAATGATTCACTTTTAGAAGTAGAGATGTTCTTGCTGCCTGAAAAATTGCCCCACTGCCCCAAAAGCTAACTCAAAAAGACACAGTGAAATTAAAATATAAAGTATCTGTTGTCATCAGCCCTGTAACTGCCACCATGGCAAAACATGCTGAACTACAGCTATGGATACCTACACTTGGTATGTTATTATCAGGTTATAATCAATTTGCACACCAAGAAATTTCATTGTAATAATGAATTTGATTGTTTCATTACCATAACCTTTATTTAAATTAATATAAATATTTTATTGCTTGTGATACATCTGGTTAAGTTTTGTAGGTTTCTTTGCTTTAAGCCAGTTCTCCAACTCGGCAAGTGCAATGTCAAGTAAATATTGAAGTTGGTCTCTTTCAGGATACCAGTAACATCGGCCTGTATAGGTTAGGCCTGCAAATTGACAGTTTGGATAGGAATCACTTATGTACAACCGAAGAAACTAGACATCAAAATCGACAATTATCAACAGAACAATGAGGAGCATTAATGCGAGTCTGTTGTATGTAAATATTTAGGAAATTCAATATTCCTGCACCTGCCAGTGTATCCACACCCTCCACATTACCATTTGCTGTGGGTATGGAATAATTTCCAACACACTCAGGCATATACAATACATAATTTTTACATGCCAAATACTAAGCCTTGCAAATGGCACAGTTTATGTACTATCCTGCAACCAAGTTATTCCGTAACATTCCCCTGAACATGAATTATTTAAATCACGATATATGGGAGTTTTTTAAGGCATCTTTTTAGAAGTGCCTATTATACTTAATCCTAGTCTGCACAGGAACCTACCATCATTAAAATTCGAAAAAAAACCATGCATACTAAAAATTGGGTAGTTACAAAAGTACCTCAAAATTGTTCATGGCTAACGTAAAGCTACGTATTTGTATTTAAGTAAAGTGTCAGATTAGGCCGTAATATGCTCTACATTCTTCGCTTATTCCTATTAAGGATGCACGGAATGCGAGTAAGTAAAATTTTGTTCTTTACATTGACCACAATGAAGGCCAACATTTTGCATTTCTTGAAAATATACTTTGCTACATAGCGGTTACCAGGAAATGTCATGAACATCGAATACTAGGGCCACGTACTCTGTATTATATTGTATTTATTCATCGTTCCTCAAATCCTTACAAGGCATATACCTACCGGATATTGAACTTGTCATATATAGAAACAATAATGGAAAACTATGAATTACAATTATAGTGAAGAGTTACAGTTGTA
>Ga0123354_10004385_pt1 | contig 19976 bp, 16 predicted proteins | sample TergutLab28metaG_2_FD_97872 | JGI IMG/M metagenome (GOLD analysis project Ga0123354, IMG submission 97872) | Labiotermes labralis P4 segment gut microbial communities from Petit-Saut dam, French Guiana - Lab288 P4 | ecosystem: Host-associated > Arthropoda: Insects > Digestive system > Gut ...
AAAACAACAAAAAAGAAAAAAAAGATTGAATGTTATGGAGGCGGGGGGTAGCAGAGGAAGACCCGGTGGGGGGGGGGGGGGGGGGGGGGGACAAACCAGGGATTACACGCCACAGTGCATTCCAATACCACGCTCCACTGCTAATTTTGTATTTATCTGTGGTGCCTATCGCATTGCGGCGTAGGTTCGCGTTCTAATGTGTTTCTCTACGTTCGCTCGTTATGCTCAATCCGTTGTGCGCATAGTCCACGGGTCATCCCAATGCCGTGACCGTGACCTTGACTGAAAAACGGTGAAGAGTGTGGGTATGATAATTAGAGGAAGTAACAAATGTGGTCTTACCCAGCTAGATAATCTTTGATACCGAGTGTGTGTGCGTGTGTGTGTCGACAGCAAAAGTGAGTAGTAGAAAAGGTCAAACGAGAAACAAAGAACGTAACATGTGGTTTATGCAGGGTGTGTTGTACGTAGGGGAATACAAGGGGATATGTTAGTTGGTGTAGCAGACAAGCAGCAAGCAAGTAGATTAATGCATATTGCGGTTTTTCGCGTGTTCGTTGTGCATTTACTCGAGTAATGTGAGCATCATTACGTGTGTAAAGTACTGGGATATTTATTATTTGTACATTTTCATTTCCTACTAAGTAAAGTGAAATATGGCAATGCAGTTACAAGTTATTGTTGGACGAGGACAACTGTTACGACGTTGGACGAAGAGTTCCCCGTCTGGACATTGCAGCAAGTTTGCTGACGTATCAGTAAAAGAGTTTTGTGGTAAGGGTTTAATGTAGTGTTAATATTTTCTGATATTATATCCTGTACTGACTGACTGACTGAGTAAATAATTAACTAAAGAACTGAAGAACTCACTAACTCCATGGAGTAGAGTCGTCAAGAAGCTAACAGGTCCTCAGGTGGTTGAGAAATTTCCGTATATTATGGAACCTGAAGGATCATTACCGCATTCACAAACGCCCACTACCTGCCCCCCTCCTGAGCCAGATCAAACCAGTCCATACCTCCCCATCCCACTGCTTGAAAATCCATTTTAATACTAATGGTGAGGTAAATATCAGTCATGAAAACACAACTATGGTAGTATGGATTTATGCTGGTGTTTAGTAGCAAAAAATAACTGCATATTTCGGCCAATAGCGGCCATTTTCAGGTTATTACAATTTTGCTCAAATTGTAATAACCTGAAGATGGCCGCTATTGACTGAAACATGTAGTTTTTTTTTTTTTGCTATTAAAAACCATCATAAATCCGTACTACTATAGTTGTGTTTTCATGACTGATATTTACCTCACCATTAGTCTTTCTACACACAACGGGGATCACACACCTCAGAATCCATTTTAATATTACCCTCCCATTATGCCAAGGTCTTCCAAGTGGTATTCTTACCTTATGTCTCCCCGCCAAGACCCTGTTTGCACCTCTACTATCTCCCATATGTGCAACATGTCCTAGACATCACATTTTTCTTGATTTGATCACCTGAATAAAATTTGTTAAGGAGTACAGATCATTATGCTCTGTTATGTAATCTTCTCCACTCCTCCGTTACCTCATCCTTCTTAGGCTCAAATCTATTCTTCAGCACCCCATTCTCAAAAACCGTCAATCTTTGTTTGTCACTTAGCGTGAGAGACCAAGTTTCATTCCCATACAAATCAACAGGAAAAATTATAGTTCTGTATACCTTAATCTTCTTATTTTTGGATAGCAAACTGGAGGACAAAAGATTCTGCATCATGTGATAGCAAACATTCCCTTACTTCACTCTGCTCTTAATTTCTTCATGAATGGAATTTTTGTTGGTTAGGGTTGCTCCCAAAAATTTTGAACTGTTCCACCATTTCAAAGTGTTTATTAATTATATTTATGTTGTGATTTCATCTTGCATGCTGTTCTTGAGGCTTAGTTTATTAGACTTTACTTCTAGACCACTCTCCTTGCTAGCAGGTGTCAAAGCTTCTGTGTTTTTCTTTACATTATGTATTCTACCACCTAATGTGTTAACATTATCTGCATAAACCAGAAGCTGATGTGTGTCATTTAATTTCAAGCCATCCTGGTTTGCCTGAACCTGTCTATTGGAATACTATGGAGCAAAATTGTAAAGCAGTGGTGATAAAACATCGCTTGTTTCAGACCGTTCTTAATATGAATTTTGTCAGACAATTGTTTGCCTATCTGGACTCTGCTGTATGTATCATTTAGCTACATTTTTATTAGCCTTACTAGGCTCATAGGGGTCCCAGACTTATTGAGCATATTATCCAGCATGTAGGTGATGTGTAGACGTTTACGCATCATGTACACGCTGGATTAAAACTCACTACATTACTGCATCAAGCATCACTCTGCACAGACTAAACAATTTTAACTCCCAAGATTTTAAGCATTACCCATTTGTAACCTATATTTATATTACTTATGTAATTTTAAGTGAAATTATAATTATTTTTAATTGTTATGGAGTGACAGTGACACAGCTAACCACATTTGTATCTTTATATTCTTGTAATAACATTACCTTGAAATTGGCCACAGTAGTGGCCGAAACATATTGGTGAGAACACTGTGAATAAAAAAAAAAACATTGAAGTGCCTTTTGTTGGTTATTTATATATTATGGAGTTTCAACACTTCAGTCACATTCCCAGTGTTTTTGTGATGTTGCATGTGTGTCTGCATAATACCATGTAGACCATGTTAATGACTATTTCTTCCATGTCAGTTCCTTAAAGCCCTTCGTATCTGTCTACTTAGTAAAATTTAATATATTGTCTTTTCTTAAAGGTGAGCAGCGGAAGAATTCCAGAGACACACCCCACCAGTCACACGATTTGCATGTGTCTGCCATGAAACAGTATGCCACTGTAGAGCCTCTTCCTTTGCCTGAAAATGTAGAAGAGATAAATGCTGCTGAGATGACCTGTTTCTCCCCACAGCGAGCAAGAGACATATCAGGTTCAGTCATCCTATCAAAAACCATTGGAAATTTTTTGAATGGCTGTGCAAGAAACTACAACCAGCAGTCATATCCTTTGGACTTGCATGTAGCAAGCTATGACTGTAGGGGTACAGTGAGCATGAGTTCTGTGATGCAGACCATGGTGCCAGAGCCATTTTCAATGGAAGGTCATGCTACATACCTGAACATGCCAGGCGGACAGTGGGGCCAAGGTTACAAGTATATCTCCAGAGACATGCATAACACTCATTACCAGAACTTGATAGAGAAGTCTGCCTCAAAAGATGGAGGTGATGATCCAGGTACATTGCGTAGTATGGGACTGTCAGCAGAATCGTACTGCCTTTTTAACTGCTTGCAAGCAATTCCACTTACCTTCATGAAAGGATTGCCTTTGCAAACTAGGGGCCATCATATGTCATTCTTGCAAAGAAGGCCACTTTTAGTGCAAACTACATTTATGTTTAGCACTAACACAGATAATAGTAAATTGACACGTAAAGATAAGCTCAAACGTGCAGTCAAAGAGTATGGAATAACAGTGGTTATTTTCCATATTGGTATTTCATTGTTATCCTTAGGTGGATTCTACGTGGCAGTAACTAGGTATGTATTACACAGATTTAAATTTCTAATGGCAAGGTGCTTGAGTGAAAGAATTTCATCATGTAAGAATGATAACAGATGAGATTTTATAGTACTATTAAAGATAGTGTATATATTGTAATTCATTTGTTGCAGTGGTGTAGATTTGGCTGGGTATGTATCGAGTTTAGGAGGAGGAGAAGTGGCAGCAGAAGCCAGCAATTTCGTCATTGCATATGCTCTACACAAGATATTGGCCCCAGTGAGAATTGGCATTACTCTGGCAGCCGCGCCAGTTATTGTACGCTACTTACGCAAGATGGGAGTGTTGAAAGTTAAAAAACCATCGACTTAATGTAACTCAGTACAATGACAGTGTTTTTTCCCAAGAACATTGGTGTATGAATGTAACAAATATATATCTCATATATAATTAAACGTGAAAGTACAAGGAAGTTAGCATTTTTTCACTAATTATGGGACCACAGACTTAAAGATGAAGAAGATATTTTGCAACTCTTTTCCTTTGTGGTGATAATTCTAGTAGTTGTACAGTTTGTACTCATGAAGGGTTTTAATCAATAAATAGAGACAGGTGTGATGACATTGCTTAGAAAGACTTTAAATGGATGTGAGGGTAATGTAGTAGAAAAATACTCTTTTCTGTCTTGTGATGCATTATAGTTTGGTAGACAGCTGCATGGGGTAACACCTGAGAACAGCATAATCTTCATAGACACTACTTTTAGAACCTCAGATCTTTAATGCTATGGTCGTGAGAACCTCAGATCTTGCATAATGTGGCTGGTGTGATATGCACTAGTCACAACAGCTCGGTAATTTTGTGCTTGGCATCCTGATATTTCTTCAATTTCCCATCGTCAGTCAGTAAGGCATCTTGCACTTCAGGAGACACCTCTCTACTTTTGGTGGAATCCAACAGATTCACTGACCAGGAAGCCATTTCTTTATACAGGTTTGGCAGGACAGTAAAGTCTAAAGTTTTGCAGCAGTTACTCATCAGAAAAACTGAGTAACTGAGTTCGTGGATTTAAGAACTGTTTGCACCTTGTGTGGAGGATAGTGTAAAAGTGTTTAGTGTTTCTCTCTCATTGAAGTTTCTGCAGGCCCATGTTATGGAGAAATGTTACATTCTTACCTGCATACATTTACCTTGTGTTATTGTTGAGTTTTTATATCATGGTGTTAAAGTAAATTTTTATACTTATTATGGCATATATTTTGTACTTTTTTTTTAATGAAGTGGAGCTTGTGTGTAAATTCTGGAAGAAGTGCTGTTGGTATGTTAAAAGTGCTGTCAGGAGATACAAAAATAAAGATACAATATTTACCTGAAAATAGGATGACTCTGCCTCACAGGCTTCAACTTGCAGAATAATTTGTATGCAGAACATGTTTAATTCTGTGTGCAATTATAAGGCGATCCCCTGTGTTTCATATGGATCAGGAAAAAGAATTCTCATCTTACATTTGAGCAAATATGGTATGTAAATAAATGACTGTCAGAGAGGGGTTCTTTTGCTTCATTTACATTATCAAATGATGGAAACTCTTTAGTATTACTAATTTACTGATGGGCTAGACAGCTTTGGCAACTGTAAAAATCCACTGGACAATAACTGCTTTTCTTCCATTTTCAGAGTTGGATTCTGATTCATGTAATATTCTCTTAGTGATTTCCTTTGAATTTAAATATCATCGTTCTTCTAGGTATGTTTTGCAATTATGATGCACCATCAATTAGCATTCCCCAGCTAACATATGAGAGCTTCCATATGATCAGTAGAATCGTTACAAATTTGGGAATTTATTCTTGGTATGATTCTTACAGAACCAAAGAAAGATGTAGTGACACCAGTAGTAACCACTTATAACTGCACTACAAATTGACAGAGAGAGGGAGCATGTTTTTCACCACCGATGTGTTTCCTACAGGTGTAATGTACTGCATGGTCATGTGAATGTATGACATGGTTTTCAGACGTATGCACCAGTACTTAACATGTGTCAAAAACTGAACATAGCTCTATATACCTGTACCAGTCTGAATGTTAACATGACCTCAGGACAATTGAAGTAACACTTGAAGTTCTAAAGCTTAGAGAGCTATGCCCATCATACACCCAGGGAAATGAGAATATACTTTAATTAAATCATATCAAAGTACACCTTCTTAATGATTTCATTAAGAAATACAGTATGACACACAGGTAGTAAGTAGATCTTTAACAGTATGTTTCTGAATGTACTGTCGAGCCTACTAATTAATTTTAAGACTGTGAACTGCTGAGGCAGTGTTGATTGCTAGGTTCACTAGCTTACAGTTGAAGATAATGTAATAAGAAATCACATATTTTTTTTTCTCTTGACTGCAATGATGCCAATGGAAATGTAACTGTCCTCTTGAGAACATGTAATAATGGTAATGCCTTGGGAATTAATATTACAAAGTAAATTTTTTTAGCTGTGCAGGATTACAGATATACACCATATTTGATAAATGATAATAAATGAACTTTGTTTTCAGATAAACCCATGGTCATGTTGATAATATAAGTTATACACAACCATCGTGGATAAAAAGTTGCACGTAATCATGCAGTGAGGTCAACCAACCAACCAAACTACTCTCGTACATATATTGCATATATTAAATCACCTAGTGCAAACCCCTTAAAGAATGTTCAGTACCTTGATATTAAAATATAAACATGCCAATTTTTAGCCTATGTTTTCTCATCATGTTATAAGTGCATTTTCCATTTCAGCTGTAGAAATTGTGATTGTCATGAAACCTGGTATGTACATTATCCCATTGCCCTGTCTTAGTGTTTAATGTCATACAATCACAAATGTCATGGCAAACATGCAAAGTCCTGAGGTGGAAATGACACTGGTACACTTATTTTAGGGCCCTGAAGTGATGGATGGTCATGTATCTTGTTAAAATATGTTATTTTGGAAGTGGCAATAACAAAACATGGTTGTAAGATGAATACTTTCTTTGGCTTTCAGTTTGATCATGATAATCTCTGAACCACTACAGCTAGGTACACTAAAAATCTGGTGAGAGTATCAACATGACATCTGCAAGTAAACAGTTACAAGCATGGTTATGAATGAAACCCAATGTTATATCTGACAAAGTTAGGATGTACAGAATCTGTAATTAAGTAAACATTCTTCACTGAAGTAAACTGAAACAATATTAATAATAATAAACACACAGCATTCAAAATGAATGCAACAAGAAAACAGGTTTTTACATTTGCTTGAAACTTGCCAATATTAGTGTAGTACAACAACAAAACAATTATATATTATTGTGTTTATGGTGCAGAAATATGACAGAATATATTACACTTGTTCCTGGATATTAAGATCAAGTTAATGGGAATAATGGTCACTCTTGTGACATTAAGTGCTTCGTTAAGCATTACAAAGAGTTACAAAACAAGAGGCTTTGGATACCATAATTTTGCTAGCCATTTCATAAAGAAATGACACCAGAACTATATACATTTTTAAAAATATAAAGCAAATGTGAACAAACTGCATGCCAATATAATTACTTATAAATAACACAGCATATCACACGCATATAAACCTGTAAAAATAATTTTTGTAACATCACTTGAGAACATGAACATACAGTAAATACAGAATCCTCTAATGTATCTAACATCAGTGTGTAATATGTAAAAAAAACCCAATTCATGGGGGAAGTCCCTTAAAAAGCATATAAACTTATTCCATTGCAAAGCACCAATGAAACATTAACCACTCCACTGTAGTGACACCTTGATCGTCGAAATGCGGATCACCACAGCTCTCTTCTGGTGCATCCATCTCCAACAGACATCACACAATGCTGCATGAATGCAGAAAGAACATCGGTACTTTTGACGAATGGAAAGCTGCCTCAGATGTAGAGTGCTTCGTATGACTGTTTCAGCTCAGAGATACCAAACTGAGTTTTCAGAGACGGAGAATATTCTAACACCACAGCAGACGATGTTTATGTAGCATTACAACAAGCCACATCCAAGGCACATATCATTTTAATCTTTGCTTGGATCAGTTAGTTTCTAAATCACCCTTTAGCAATTTCTTTTCCAGTTCCACTAAAGGTCGAAATCCTTCTACAATGAGAAGCTCACCATATGTTAACATGAAAAGTATATTAGTGCATGAGGTATAGAGTTATGTAATAGGAGTAATGCTGCATGTTTAATAGTATATTACTCTACTTCCATGCATGTGGACAGAGAGAAAACTGTTGGCATTAATCATTACACATGATTCAATGGTGGACTGAGCAATGTTCCATCTTGTCTGTGGCCTCCACTATCCTGCTTTATTAGATATAACACTTTCCTGGTACCACCATAAAGTTGTCTCATAACCAGCAACTAAAGGATTTGGTGCAAAAAATGACATACCTCTACTTTCTTAAAGCTTTTAGAAGCAAGTAAAGATTGAATGATTTAACTTATTTGCTTCCATAATCAAATATACTCAGTTTTGTCCAAGAACCTCTGCCCTGCTCCAGTGAGTGTATACCCAATTCAAAATTTCTGATCTTACTGTGTTGACTGTATTTTATTTGTGCTTTTATTAATGTCTCCATATACTTATATCATATTTGGGGAAAAATTTTAATTGTAAATTCATAGTGTGGCCACACTGTCTTACAGAAAAGACTACTGTCATCTACTCATACTATGAAATTTTATTCTAAGTGAAGATGTTTTTAATTTGTTTGAGGAGAAACATTTGTATGTCAGTCGTTTGTTACAGAGATTATGGGTTTAAATAGATATAAGTGATTCACTGAGTGGCAGATATTGAACAGACACTGATAACAATCCAGAAACTACACTGATTTCATACTGGAATGATGACAAGGTTAAGCATGTTCATGTTTAACAAAACAGTGTTCACAGATCCTATAAGTGACTGGATTCACATACTTTACCTTAATACCAAACAACTCATAGGGTATGCTACATAAAATGGTAACCAAAGCATATTTTAACACCTGTTTGGAGCTTGTGTTCTTTGTGGACCAAATTCTTAAAAAGTTTTGCTATGAAGATCACACACCCACAAACTAACAAAGTGTAGCATCAGTCTCCAGAACAGTGTGAGTTTACCAGGCTGAGTAAAGAACCAGTAAAAAATGGATCAAAATGAAGTACAAAGATTTATTAACAGAAACCTATAATGGAAAAAGTGATTACTAATTCAACTGTACATCGCCACAGCCATATAAAACCACAAACATAATATCGTGGTCCCAGATACTGTAATGTTTTTACTGTGAAGCATAAGCAGTGAATGGCTATGGCTGATGAGTTGGGGATACACCACGAGAGCTAGTTGGCATTATAATTTGGAAATAGAACATGACATGCCGAACTAGCAAGCATGCAAGGAGATTCAATATACACTTCTTTTCTAGCCCCACACTTATGTATCACATTTTTCAGTTATAATAGAGAGGTTTTACTGTCAACTTAATTTTAATCCACTTCAAGTGTCATAATTACCACTCACTACTTGATAAACATTCAATGTGTGACACTAGTACCCTTTAATCATCGGTGAATTGTTTATTACACAATGGCATATGCAGCAGTGGTGCCACACAGGGCACAAAATCATTGCTGCTACTTGCCTTCACTCAGGTTATTCTGTTTATTTATGTGAGAGTGATCTGTAACCATTTCTGGTTCCATAAGGCTGCACTACTGGGCAACCATGGGTTGTACATTGCCTTCTTCTCCTTCACCCTCCTCACGTGGCCGTGTCCACTTGATAAGGGTCTCTGGTGAGCGGTAAAGGAATATCAGTTTTGCAAACAGGTCTTCCTCCAGGTCAAGTTCTCCGCTCTCACGCACCAAGTAGATGTCCAGACATAGCTGTAAGAGGTTAAAAAAACAAATCAGCAATTTGTGTTTTGAAATAACTGAATATGAAAGGTGGGGCAGCAGATAAACTTTATGTAACTTTCTAGTATATCATACCAAAATATTAAGCAGTTAATTCTGTACTGTTATTTCTACATTATCTTAAACACATAATGATATTGCTATTTCAGTTTGCACAAACACTACCTAACTAGTGCTGGGGGCAGGACCCTTCTTGAAAATCTTATATTTGCTTAGCTACTGAAAATATTTCCTACATCTTATGGAACCTGAAGGTTCAATTATTGTGTTCTTAAGCCTGCCACTGGTCCCTCATACTTGTAATGAACCGGATGAATACAATCCACATCCTTCCTTCATAAATGTTTAACCCCATCACTTTAGATTTAAATGCCCCTCAGGTAACATAAAAACCAGATTTAAATACCTGCAAAACATAAAATGTTGTTGCACAATGTCTACAACTATACTTCACATTCAAATGAGCATAATGTTTAGTATTCACAAGTACTAAAAGCACTCCCTGTTGACATGATGTAATTTAGGGTTCCACAGACAGTAATTCTTAATAATAGTTAAACTTCTAGTAGAAGCATTTGTATGAGCAATTAACCACAGGAAACTCTGCACTTTATGTCAACATGATTTCCTAAGTTATCATCGTTACACCAACATATTCATGTGGGCACCACATTCAGTCACATTATTTTGAATATCTGAACCACACAAATCATCATAACCCAACAGCTGTTGCTGCCAGTGTTGCCCTAACTTCAAATGAATGCAGTGCCAATGTCGAACTATTGTTTATAAATGTTTTCTAAATTTATTTTTCTGTGCAAATAAAAGTTGCTATGTGGGCAAGTCACATAGCAGCTTCAAAATCCAAACACTGAATATTCTACTGTGAAAGCTAGTGCATACAAGGCATACATTATCTGAACTACAATTAACTAGATGGGTCATATGCAATAAATAGGAAGTCTGCAGTTACATCCAGTCAAAGGTGTTACGGACCTCAGAATATGGTTGGAACATGATTGGTGAGGTTTATCTGTATTTTGAACTTTATAAGGGGTTAGATTTCTTCACTGTAACATGTCTGTAAAAACATGGTTTAAGGCTGCTACATCTCTTTTTGTATGTTATCACGAACAGTGTGATGTTTGCATTCCACTTCTATGAATGAATTAACACTCCTCCATTTAAAGCATGTTATCAAGATATCTATTATGCATGTCACGCACTTGGGTAAACACGGTGAAACTTGGAAAAAACTATTACGTTTTCCAGAAAATTATGACAAAAATTTTTTAAACATGCTAATAAAGGGCTGCAAACATCTGAAATGTGGGAACTTGCATAATAACAATGCTTCTGTATCAGAACCACATGAAAACCTCTAGCATAATCCACATGTACCATTACAGTCTGAGTTCAGTTCATAAACTGCTCATAGACTTAAGAAAACATGGCAAAACAAAACTAAACATAAGAAAACAAAAAAACAAAAACAAAACATTATCAGTTCACTACCTGTACATCAAATGTATGTATGTGCATATGTACATCTGTATGTACACATGTATGTATGTGTGTGTAGGTATGTATGTTTCTAATTACTTACTTCATGGAGCAGAGTTCTTCTTGAGAAGCTGACCGGTGTTATAGAAATTCCTTGCATTTTATGGAACCCAAAGGTTTATTACTGCAGTAACAAGTGCCCGCTACCTGTTCCTATCCTCAGCCAGCTTGATCCAGTTCATAACCCCACATCCCACTTCCTGAAGATCCATATTAATATTATTCTCCCATCTACCCCTAGGTCTCCAAAGTGGTCTCTTTCCCTCATGTTTCCCTACCAAAACCCTGTACATGCCTCTCCTCGTCCCCATATGTGCTACATGCCCAACCCATCCCATTCTCAATTTGATCACCTGAATAATATTTGGTGAGGAGTACAGATCACTAAGCTCTTCATTATGTTTTCTTCACTCCCCCGTTACCTCATCCCTCTTAGATCCAAATATTGTCCTCAGCATACTGTTCTCAATTATAAACATATATTTTTGTTTGGAAAATAGACCATGAGCACTTATTATGTATGACAATGGTATACAGCTACATAAGACTGTTGAAATATTATCAATGTATGCTTCCGCTACAGTCTTTCTTTGGTCAGCAAAGTTTTCAGATTTTCATCTCTCAACCAGTACATATCAGTGCAATCAGACAGGTAGGTTGGCTATGCTTCTGTCAAATACTAACCAATTTCATGCTACAATATGATCCTTGTAAAGCTAATAGTAAGATGATCAAGAATTCCTTTTCTTTTCTGAACTTTTCAGTTTATCCCCATATTCACAAAATAAGAGCACTGGATTCTATGCTGGGCCAGAGGAATCCGACCAAATCTTTACTCCCTATTTCTCTAAAATAGCTCTAATACTGTCCTTACACTTACCTTCCAAGTGGACTTGCCACAGAGGTTTCCTGACAAAAATGTTATGACTTTCCCAGTCCCCTCATGAATGGTGCATGAACCACTTTTCTCATCTTCCATTATTTAATTGCTCTGACAACATGAAGTGAGGGGGCCGAGATAGTACAGTTGGTATAGTGACTTGCTAAAGGCTGGACACTCCAGAGATCAAATCATGGTAGGAACAAGACTTTCTGCACCCATCCAGATTGGTTATGGGGTCTACCCAGCCTCGTGTAAAATGGGTATTGGGTATCTTTCCCTGGGGTAAAGTGGCAGGGGTGCAGCACTGACTACCCATCCCTATCTACTGCCTAGGTTAAAATAAAAAGAGTAGAGCTATACCTGTACTCCACGTAGAACAGGCCATGAAGGTGAATTATACTTTAATATGAAGTGAAGGACACAAATTATGAAGTGTGATATGCTCCTCAACACTGTGCCCTCAAACTTCCCAAATCTATGTACTCCTGTACAGGGACTGACAATGTGTAACAGCCATGAAAACACCAGTTGAAACAATACACAGCGATATGTATATTTTTTCTGTCCAATGCTTCTATGAACATTTCAAAATTTGGTTCATCAGCTATTTGTGTCATGTATTTTTCAAACCAATTCTAGAGTTAACAGCTTGCTGTTATTGTCCTACTCTACATCATACAAAAATAAATGAGCCAAAAAACAAAACAAATAAACACTGCTTGAAATGGCAGCAAATTTCTTTACTTCAACTGTCTTCCAATTTGAAGATGAACAGAAAAAGTGTTTCTGAGAGCATAAAAATGTAAAATGAGCAGACATTTATAAGAAGGTGATATAAATAGAAATTTTGTCAAGTGACTACAGACTGGGGTTTGAGTTGCATTAAAGGAAATCATGTTTGAGAAACTGAAATGTTGGTATGTCATGGCATAACTGAACACTGTGTCACTTAACCTTAGTAGCTGATATAGAATCATAAAGAAAAATACTGTACTATACTATTTACAACTGTACATATAATGTCATGGTTTGTATATATTTACCACTAACAAGACAGTGGGTAAAATTACAAAGGATACTCCTGCTGTCAGCGCAACCATTACAATGATATTGCTTAACCCTTTCACTGCTGGTGAAGAGAAATGTGTCTTACCAGAATGTATCTGTACAATGTTTCATCTCTGCACATATGTTCATGATTTTAACTTCAACTGTTTAAAGTCCAATGGTAGCAGTGTACACCCCTGCTATAAGACAATTTGTTTGGTTCACATAATAAACAGTCAATGTTTTCCTGAACACAATTAAATGACTGAATTTTGAAACATAAATGCAATGCAAGATTGGAGGCTCTCACAGCATTCTTGCTTAGGGTGAAGTCTTCTAGGTTGTGACACAGTGTTGCTGGGAGAGTGACATGGTATCACAAACCAGAAGACTTTGATCTTAAAAAATGTGGTGTTTTCAGGAGTTAAAAGCCTCATTTGCAACTAAGGCACAAAGCTCTCCAACTTAACCTTTTTCTAGTCACTTTCTGAAAACACAACAAAATACAAAACTAACATTTTAGCACTATGGGTGTTGAGCTCAACAGATAAATGAAAAACATGTGAACTGCTCTTCCCTGTGGCAGAAATGTTTAGTCCAGAGTAATTTACAGTTTAAATGCAAACTAAAACCCAAAAGAAGGAACAATATAAATATTCTCGCATGTAGCAGACACTCATCTGTTATTAAAACAAGAATGTAAATGTGTACCTCAATGTGGAGTATGTATTTTTTAAATGTGTTCTTTGCAATTTTGTAAACCTCTGCCCTGATATGCATTTGCTGCAAATACACACTCACTTTTGCTAAGCTTATTTGTAAGAAATTAATTTTGCTTCATTCATATGCCATGAAGTATACATGACAATAAAAAACTTTTTAAACAAAGACAGAAACCTTAATGAAATTTTGGTATAAATTTTATGACATGTGTAAATTCATTCTTCATTGATTTATATGGATTAAAATTACATGACAACTTCTAATGTGGACATCAAACACTGAAGTTCATTGTAAAATATAGTGTAATTCTGCAGATGAAACTTGTGGACAGGCAGAGAGAGAAATTAAGCATTCCCTTTATTCACAATGTGCAAAGAACACATAATTATTCACATTATCATAACATTTCTTTGTACATATGTGTGATCTCTCAAAGCATTATTACAGCTGTACAGTCACTAGCTCCCCAGTCTTTGAGTATTATTCAGTGTTGGGTTGTTCTGTGGTGTTTCTCATCTTGTGTGTTCATGTAAAATTTTCCAGAGGGTCTTCCCCACTACCTGTTGTTTCACAAGCACATACGAAGACATCACATCACCTCATCCATTACATGCATAGATCTTAGCCATTACTTCTGGAAGGAATTTTCGCACCCTTTCTGTCCAGTGACTGATACTTCCAAGCTGACACAGAACTACTGAATATATTCACAGTTGCAAATGCCCTCATTCAAATTCACAGCTCTGAACATTTATGTAGCTATGAAGAGTTGGTCTGTACATATCATGCATTGTTTGTTGAGAATATACACAACGTCATCTTTGCAGAACAAATGTGTAGCTGGTGTCTGCTGATGCTGTAGAAGACTGGCCCAGTTATGTCATGAATATTCTTTGGCCATTCAAGTAACTGGTTGAGACTCACTGCAAATTTTTCAATATACATAGCATACTAGTAAATAAGACATGTGGATGATTATTTCAAGTTCAGGGCCATAAAATGATATTTAAAATTGAGTATGCATAAGAAACACTCTTGAAAAACCCTCTTTAGTCAAGACATCTTACTGTGTTCACCTGAATGCAAGATGACTCTAATCTAAGATGAACACCCCAAATAAAACACATCTGCCAAGGGAAAATGTATTTATCCAAATGTAGGATGACCCCCCAAAATAAAACATCTGCTAAGGGTGACACAAAACTGACAACTTGTTACTTCCTACTGGCAGTTTCAAAGTAGAAGGAAGCATAAGGCATGGGGAAACAGTGTTAAATATTCATGACATAACTCAACCAAAACAACTGAAGACAGAAACATATATTTCTGAAGAGATGTTGGCCATGCTGCATTGAAGATGATGGCCATGCTGCACTGTTTGGCATGCCTCACAGATGAAGAGTTATCACCATGCTGTACAGTGCTGGCTAATCTGTACAGTGCTCGTTCACAGATCAATGAGAACCTTACCTGGAGGACCCGATCAACATTGGGCAAGTCATCAAACATGATGGTACTGAAGATTCCAGTGAAGTACCCACGCACAACATTACTGGCGATCAAAACCAACGTTGTGTACATACCGATGATTCTGACAATACAATTAACAAGGCATCATTAATACTTCACAATACATATTTGTGTATCACCTATTTTGCAATACAGTTACCTGCAAGATACGATCCACGCATGGCAATTCTGTAAACATGATCTGCTCCAACAAACCAGTCATCATGCCTCGGATGATTTTAGAAAACAGAAGGACCAGGCCGATGTATAAACCTATGATTCTAAGATAAAGAAACAAAAATATATATCTAAAATTTAAATGATTAAAACCACAAAAACAAAGGGGTTCTGAGTAAAAATAATGTTCTTTCAATACAAATTTATATTAAATTACGGTAAGAAACAAAAGTCGTACATGCAGAACTAAAAAATCCTACTTCTCCATTACACAGACTTCAAGCTGTAAAATTTAATGCTGTTAAGTTATATTAATGTAACCCAAATTTATGTTCTAGCAAAAAAATTCAATTTAACTAGTAGGTTAGCATGTTTCAATCATGCGTAGATGTTCAACAGATGTGAATCTTCATGACAATATATATGTTATAAATAATTAAAAGACAATGATATTTCAATAAACCTATATGACATTATTCACAAAGGAAAACTTCACTATAACTTGCAGTGATGAACTATGAAATTGTAGTTCAACTGATTTCCATTACATTAATATTCAATTCCTTAAGAATCTTCTGGGATTTTAAATAAATAACATTCCATTCTGCAGCAATGAAGCAACATAATTTTGAATGACTTTGTTATAAAAAATTTTTAAATTAGGTTAATCTGTAAATTAAGACATAATCTAATTCTAAAGTTCAAGTAGCGAACACACAGTAGAAAGGGCTGATGGAAAAGAAATATTACTAAAATTTGAAAAGTGACCTAATCACTAGGAAAGCAGGAGACCTTGGTCTGACAGTCAGAACAGAGATGGAAATCTACAGCTCAAAATAGCCGGCATCTTTCTCTTCAATACTATTTCCAGACCAGCTCTGCAGCCCATTCAGACACACATACTATAGATCCTGAAGGCTCTTTTGTGGTTGTGAGGTGGATAGAACTTGAAGCTAACCACACATATTCACATAGTGTCAAAGATGAGAATGTACAGCACTTCACCTCCACTTGTATATGCCTTCATTGTGTAGTCCTTGAAAACACAAATTTATCTACTGCCTTATTCATTTCTGACATTCAGCTACTAGCGGTCTACCAGCATGAAATGCTGCTGATGTGTTAGGCATGAAATGGTGCAATATACTGCTGATATAATGAGTATGAATTGGCATGATATATGGCAGAAGTGTTCAGCACAATGTATGTCTGCTAATGTGTTGAACATGAACTGGTATCACATCCTGCTTATATGCTGCGCATGAACAGGTAAATATACTATAGATGTGTTCAGCATAAAGTGGTAAGACATTCTCTGATGTGTTGTACAAGAAGTGGTATGATATACGGCTGTGCTGAGCATAAAGTAGTATGATATGCTGCTGGTGTGTTGAACATGAAGTGTAGCACTATATTGTCAATGATCATAGAGGACAGCATTAAGAAATTGGATGGCTATGTCAAATATTAGAGTAGCATGTAAATTAGTCAAAAATGTGGTGACACTTGGCCAGCAAATTTGATATTTGTATCTAAACAATTTACACAATAATCAGGTGAGTCTCACATTACAACTGTCATAATAAATAAACCAAAATGTCATCTGAATAATGCAACAATGGGCACCAAGTGAACATAAATGGGCAAGAACACCAGCGCAGTAAAACACAATTTTGAAATGCATTTAAAGCCTCAAAAGTAGCATTAGGAATCCTAAAAATTGCTAATATTCCAAAGAATGTTTTTTCCAAATAAATGCTGGCATAAAATTTCACATAATAAATAAACCGTACTACCCAGAGTTTTATATACACTTGTTTACATGCAACTTTTTAATTGCTTATAATAGTATAAGACATTCAATGGAACTAATACGCATAATTTTGAAGACTGCAGTGTTTTGAGATGCAGTACCATATAGTATGGTGGAAATTGACATATGTTCCAGAGGAACTTTCTACCTCCATAATCTACATTAAAGACTGTGGCAGTAGTTTTCATTGAAATATTATTAAATATCAATCAGAATGCATGGTGTCACATTCCACAAGATGGCTACTTCATAGTCACCCATGTGAAAACCTCAGTATTGAAGGCAAAAACCTGTATGAGGTTTAAAAATTATAAAATGAGAGGAAAGATCAGTCAAAACTCAAGAGCAGGGCCATATAATATGACCTAAGTTAGAAAAAAAAAATACAACAGTTTTTGGAACACTGATTGAACTACAGTTTTTGGACAGACATAAAACACATTTATCAAAAATTCTGCTACAAAGACACTCTCTTTAAAGTTGAATAGATTTACTAAATTCAAGGAACCAGTGCAAGAATTGTTTGCAGTTCAATTAAATATTATTAAATAATGGATACAGCTTACCCTTCTCCAGAAATAAAGCTCAGAGTTTTGGGGAAGGATTTGTCGTTGAAAGTGTACATAACTAATTTACTACAGTGATCATCATCTATTTTCTTTAAGAATTTTTCATAATTCTCATCGCTGCATGTTTCTTTGAGGGACCACCAACCCTGGCTGCTGGGCCCGTTGTCTCCATTATATTCGAGACTGAGATTTCTATATGCCGTGTCAAGTGGAGAAGCTGCAATATGATATATCAACATGAAAAAGGGTATAACACAGAAAAAAATGACAGGAAAAGAAAATAAAGTACTTAATTCACAGATCTTAATTCCTTCTCCTCTTTTTCTGATCTCCATCTATGACAGTGTCTATGGACCCACACAGAATGCTCTCAGACATCTGAACTGATGCACATGTTATCACCTTAACAAGCTGATCAAAGGGAAAAAATTACTTGCAGTATGAAATATGTGGCAATGGAATAAGACCTTACAATACAAGCATACCAAATACTGACAACTCAAACAAAAATTATGGACTACACAAGTTCAGGAAACTACTCTTTAAGCAAGGCCTGCAGTTGTTGCATATGCTCAAGCGTATTACTGGACCACCATTTGCAGCAAATTTAGCATCACCATTCCACTTTTCATTTTAGCAAGCTAAGTATTATATCCAGCAATCATGTGAGCAGCTGTGCCTAATGATCACACAACAATGACAGCTCTTAAAGAACCAATGCCACCAAATAGTAAATGCTTATTATAATAATACCCCTTAGCCTCTTATGTTTCAGACTGAACTTCTGAAAGTATAAATATTTTAAACCACTGACAACAGATATGATAATCTGAGGCCTCCAACCACAAAGAATAATGCAATGCAAAACAGCAAAACAAGAATACATATATCAATGCTCCAAGCAAGGTACAAACCATAGTTCTAGTCTTTAAAAGTCAAACACTGTATGTGCCTTAGACACTAAGCAATCACTGTGATTAACTTTTCCAATTATTAAACAAGGAAACAAAAAAACGTTAATGAGCAAAGGTAAGGTTTTTCCTGCCTATGCCTTTAAGGCATAGAGCTATAACTCTACTTATTCTTAGCCTCAGCACTAGATGGAGTTGAGTGGTTAACTTCCATGCTCTAGTCGCTTTACCCCATGGGATTGGGACCAGTACCCATTAATGATAATGTGTACAAAAGCTTAAAATGAGAAACTATAAGTAGTGAATGGAATATACATTTTAAGTAACAAATATATAAGAATTAACTATAAAACAACTTCCAGGTATAAAAATTTTATAGTGCTATATAAAAACCCACCCCACATACACAACTGAATTCTGAGTGTATCTGCAGTGACAGCATTAGAGTTCTGAGGCAAAGGTGGACAGACTGATTATACCTTCACCACGAGCACATTTATGTATTGTTAACACATTGTGGACGGGTGACGCAGATTTGCGTCTATACATTACAACTGTGCAAGACGGATGACGCACATCTGCGTTTTTAACACACACTTGGTTTCCACGCACTATACACTTTAATTACGCAATACATGCAGCCTTTCTCCGAATGGTCCTGCTGACGGAGGTTTATAGAAACATGACCTCACTCCGAAGTAATGATCTGTGATAAATATAGAGAACAAACAGCTCTTTATTTTCCTCTGGTGCTCTGCACTGCATTTAGTCAGCTTTCAGACTTCAACCACTTTACACCCATGACGGAAAGCGGTAGTTCTTACGAGGAAAAATATCTTACAGAAGATGAAATATCAGCGGAATTGTTGGCGGACACATTATCTGATGTTTCTGAAGACGCTGATAGTGACAGTGAAAATGGCAGTGACTCTTCTATTATCGGAAATAGGCAAAACAAAATTATGCATCCTTTACCGAGTTACAGTGACAGTGAACAACGTGCAAACGAAGGTGACGATGACGATGAAACACTAGAATCGGCGGTTTCCACACGGGTAAAAACAGATAAAACACCAAATTTAGGGCCATTTACCAGAAACCCAGGGGTGAAACGAATTCCCTCTGACCCGACGAAAGTATCACAAGTAACAGGACTCTTTCTTGGAGACACATTCTTTGATATGTTGTGTGAGGAAACGAATCTATATTACTTACAAAATCAGGAAAAGTATGTTAC
>Ga0123354_10004386_pt1 | contig 19976 bp, 16 predicted proteins | sample TergutLab28metaG_2_FD_97872 | JGI IMG/M metagenome (GOLD analysis project Ga0123354, IMG submission 97872) | Labiotermes labralis P4 segment gut microbial communities from Petit-Saut dam, French Guiana - Lab288 P4 | ecosystem: Host-associated > Arthropoda: Insects > Digestive system > Gut ...
AAGTAGCTCCTCAATTGACCTCACGAGGCTGAGTGGACCCCGTTCCAGACCCACTACTACTCAGAAAATCCGGTAGCGCCGGGGATCGAACCCGGGACCTCTGTATCTGTAGCCAGAAACTCCGACCACTAGACCACAGAGGCGGTCACTAGGCATACCCTACGGTTCAAAACTGCAGTATGACTTTCTTTTTATGAAATTGGCCGCCTCTCCAGTACATAACTTGGCAGACGCTAGAACCGTGAATCAGGCAGCCTCCTATTCCGTACTAGGCTGACCCTATGAGGACTCACCCGTCCACAAGTAGGCAAACTCTCCCGTCCACAACTTGGCAGACTCTCCCGTCCACAACTAGGCGGACTCTCCCGTCCACAACTAGGCTCTCCAGTCCGTAACTAAGCAGACTCTCCCGTCCACAACTAGGCTGATGCTATGAGGACTCTCTAGTCCGTTAACTAGGCAGACCCTAAAATCTCGAGCTAGGCAGACTCCAGTCCACAACTAGGTAGATTCCTCAGTCCAGAATTAGACAAAACCTCCAGTCCAGAACAAAGGGGAGACTCTCAAACCCAGGGACAATCTTCTGTTCACAAACAGGCACCTTCTCCGGTCCATAAATAGGGTGATTCCGGTTTACCATGCTCCAAACCGGCAGAAAGACCCGAGGTAAGGAACATGGTATCATAAACAGAAAGCCATTACAGCGACGTTTTAAGGCACTGTAAACAGCTTCGTCACAATCAGTTAATTTCGTGGCCTGATAACAATGTTTTGCTTTGAAGGACTTGGAAATGTTGTGTGTAGCGACGACCGGTATAAAAGAACGTTATGTGTTAGTAACTGCCAATGTTATGCAGAACATGAGCTAATAATTGCACCTGGCGGTTTATTACTCAGGCATCACAACCAGTAAATTCCACAACACGCAGTCTAAGGAATTCACGGGAAGAGATATATGTACGAACTGCCTGCATGAAACAAATAACACGTTCAATAATATTTATTTACACCATGACGTTGCAGCTGCACGTGTATTTGTACATGTGAATCAGCCTTGTGTTTGTACAGTACAGATAAGCCAGACACACCGTTCTTTAGCATTCTCTGCGGATATCAGCATTGTAATTTGTGGCTCAAAGAGGCGGTTCTTTAGCATTCTCTGCGGATATCAGCGTTTAAGTATGCGGATCAAACAGGCGGTGATGGGTCACACAGATAACTTACGTGGCTGGGCGGAGTTCGTAACAGAAAATACACAGTAATTCAGAGAATAATGAAAGCAACCCGAGATCATGTATTTGGTAGTGTCTGATTTTGTTTCCGGCAGTCATTAAACATTCAATATCCTGTACTTTTCAGTCTGCCTCACACAGTCCGCGAAAATGACAAAAGCTTCATTGTTTAAATTTACTTGTCTGTGTTAAAAATAAACTACTTTATACAAAATGGGCCAAAAGTAGGTATACAGTATATAGTATATAGCATAGTACTGATGGTTCTGTATACCTTCTTTCGGCCCACCCTGTATGATAATTGATGTTTTCAGGGTTGCGAAGATCAGTGTGATAGTCTTCTGGTTCATGGCACCTTGTTATATGGCAGCACACCATAACACAAATTATATTGGTGATCCACTTTGATAACATGCCGCGCACTCAGAAATACCTAAAGCTTACTAACGATGCGTCATCATCCCACAGTACCGTGCGTCGTGCTGCATCAATAAAAGATTTGGAATCTGTTTTCAGCACACTTCCGGTATTCATACGCCAGTAGAAAATTAAAACATAAGGGGTTAATACTTCAATACGAATTACTCTCTGCAGCAGAACCGTCTCCTTCCCGAATTCTGACAACGGGACATTAAAACAGCTGGCCGAGGCCGGCAATATTAGGTATACTGTCACAACAACATGGAAAAGTTAATAAGAGAAACAAACAAAAATAACACACACTATGTGACTTGATCCATTATTGCTTGTAACATGGGGCAATGTTTCTCCCTCGAGTAAAACGTAAAGCAATCCATGACGGGCCTGGACAGGGTTCCAGGAGGTTGAGGCTCCCAGATTTCAAGACAGTCGGCACACGAAGGTGGTAAGTTTGTAAGCCCTACGCACCGGTCGTCCTTACCCCCAGGAAATATTCCTGGTACTCGTTTCTGTTAAATGCTGGGTCAACCCCTGGGCCTTAGTGCGGCCGGAAGGATTATGTCAAATGAAAAATTCCAATGACACCATCGGGAATCCATCCCGCGACCTTCCGGCTTGTAGCGCAGTGCCTCAACCTACTGCGCCACCAATTGCCCCCTCTCCCTCAGGTATGAAACTCAATAACCTGTTGTTATACTTCTTGCTTGTTAAGACACTTACTTAAGTCGCATATAAAATGTATTATTGACTTCAGGAAGGTTGGAATTAACCCGTGACACATTACAACGGTGGTTACCAGGATCGCCATACCAGAAAACCCTTTGAGAGAGCTGCACTTTTATGCTGTAAACTCAAGGACGCCTTAGACCAGCGCTGGTCGACATGCGGTCCTCCAAGAAAGTACCGGGGTGCTGATAAGTCCTTAGCCCGACCAGGAAGGAAACAAGATCGGAAGCATGTCAGGGACGCGTGCGATTTCAACAACATCGAGAAGCAAGCTGTCATCAAGTTGTTTTTCCTGCAAAGCAAGGCACCGAAGAAAATTCACGCCTTCTGACAGAAACATTACCTTGTTTCCTTCCTGGTCGGGCTAAGGACTTATCAGCACTCCTGTATCTGCAACCGTCGGTCCCCTGAACAGTTTCAGTAATACAATTTAACAAACATAATACAAATGGTCTACATAATATAACTGGGCAATTTATTAACAGAGAAAATGTTTACAACCTGTAACTCATCACTTTTGACAAAGCACACAGTAAGCCAATCATTCTTTGTGTTTTACCGAGTTTAGTGAGGCCTACTGCCTTGTTATTCAACCGCACTTCTAGCGCAACTGATTGTTTGTAAATAACGACCTTCTGATTAATACAATCCCCTCCCCCCATTTCGATACATGTATTATACACAAGTGCGGCCCTCAGGCGAGTCCTTCACGAATTATGTGGCCCTGTGAGGTTAAGGCTGGCCAGCCCTGCGATAGACAAAAGTTAAGGCGATGAAACAGGCAATGCAGTATGCCACTTGCATTAGCCATTCTCTTGGAACACAACGAAGTTTCCCAGCTGAATGATGACAAGCCACCAGCAAGACAGGCAATGTACTGCACGTATAACGTAACATTGAGGCGCGTTCGTGTAAGCTTTGTTGCTGTGGAAAAGCAATGAGTATTGCACAACCAGGGTGTGTTTTGTAGCCTTAGGTATCCAGCATGAAATGCGCATGCTTCATGTTGTCATCTGCCCCAATCTATAATATTTTTCCACATTATCTCATAAACGGCAAGATTTGTTAAAAAAAAAAGTTACTGAAAACAAAATGTGTTTTGATTTTCTCTATAACCTTTGTCTGCAACATTTCTCATTCTAAGAAGAAAATATGATAAAAAGTGTATATAGGCATCCATGTACAAGTACCCTTTATTCTCGTCCGATTTTAATGAAACTTGAATTTTCTCAACAGATTTTCGAAAAAATCCTCAAATACCAAATTTCATGTAAAACCGTACAGCAGGAGCCGAGTTGTTAACGCAGACGGGCGGGCAGACATGACGAAGTTATTAATCGCTTTTCGCAATTTTTTGGAAACAGCCTAAAAACGGAACTGGCAAGATAGCGAGCAATCAAATAAACAACTGGTGACATAATTCCTAGTTGCCATCTCAGGAATTTTGTTCGTAGGTTTCTATGGTTACAGAAAACATAACGTTATTGAACACTAGCTATAAAACGGGACACACCACTGCAGAATAATAGTCGAAGTGGAACTCAATATACAAACACGTACCTCGCAAGAGAATTAACTAGAAGTGACGTCTTCGGAAGCCAGAAGTGCAGGTGAGTAGCAGGTGCCTTTTAGGCGAATTCTCGAGACAAACGGTGCGCATCTTAAAATCGCTCCGTCCGTGTGTTTATCTGCCCTATCCGTAAATCTTGTACATTCAACAAATCAACAATGGTATTAAAAATATATACGTAATTACAGAAATCTCTTATTGATAACAACAGTTTAAAATTTCAGATATTAGAAATTCATGCACAATTGTAACGAAAAACGTGGAAAACAGATGCGACTCAGGAGGATTCTTACCAAGCATGATGGTGTGGACCCGAGGCATGTGGCTCGGTGCGGGTACCGGTGTCGGGTTCTCGTCAGCATGGTAGTGAATTTGGTGGGGGCTCAAAAATGAAGAATATCTTGAAAAACAAATTCACGTTGTTCAAATGGCACTTTGTTCTTTTGACGTTTTGCAACAGAGGGTAAACTATGGCAAACGTAAACGTTCGGAACGGATTTTTTAAAATTCTACACAAAAGCGTTACAACAGAGTGCCTTTGGGGGAAAGGGATGCAGTGTTTTCCACCCACACTCCTGTTATTAATTTCATTTACTTAAGACATCCTAGTCTCTATCTCATTTATGCCCGCACTGCTGGCTGCTTGCACTCTATAACAGTGTATACAATATGCAATGATTAATTTCACAGAAATATTCTGACATTCAGCAACACAATTTAGTAACCGAAGTATGAAAAGGTCCGCCTACAGTTCACGAGGCCTTCTTGGTACAACAAACCTCGTTAGAAGAGCCACTCACGCGCTGTTGTGCAGACTGCAGCTCAAAGCATGAGAATTCCGTTTATTCAGACCCGTGCATAAAAGCGTGTTTACATAACACAAGGGAACGTTTCCACATATACAGTCGGCATCGACCCAAATCAAACAGCTGTGCCATATTGCAGGCCCCTACACGCGGAAGTAGGAAGGCGAGATCACTCGTTACGAAGTCTGCGTTCATTATAAAAACAAAATGCACAGCAAAATCACACTTGCAGCTTCCTGCAGGTTCTATGATTGCTTTCATGAGCGGACATCAAAGTGGCTTCACTTTTAATACCCATCGTTGTATAAATCAACTGCTACTCACCTGAAGGCGCAGACAGGTCAAGTCGACCCTGTGTTTCCTGCATCACAACACCATAAAAGCTTCTAAATGAAACCAACTTGGTACACAATGTTCTCAGTATATTCCGTCAATTTTATTTACAACCTCAACATGCTGCGGACCTCTCCAGGTCCATCATCAGGAGGAATAACTGTATCTATATACGACACTTGTTATTTTGTTATTCTGTATAGCTAGCTGTCTGGTGTGTAGGAACATCCCGCACACCTGACAGCTAGCTATACAGAATAACAAAATAACAAGTGTCGTATATAAATACAGTTATTCCTCGTGATGATGGACCTGGAGAGGTCCACAATATGTAGACGCTGTAAATAAAACTGACGAAATATACTGAGAACATTGTGCACCATGTTGGTTTCATTTACAAGATTATATAGGGATGCACGGCCAACAGGACATAAAATTGGCCATAAAAGCGTCTAGGGGGAAGGCTGGTGGGTCTATAGCTCCACACATTGCAACTGTTTCGCATATGACGTTGTGGCGACAGGTAAACTGTTACCTCTGGAATTACTTATCACACGGCTGTGACACCTCACATTCCGCTAATTACAAATTACATCATTCGTCAGCACTGATTTTTGACTCGTCATGAACGAACACACTAGTCGGTTTGTTGATCCCTGAGTACAGTGTTCTTTATACAGGGTGATTCTGGAGGAAAAGGTGAATATAAGTGAGTGAAAAAAAAATCATATGAAGATGTGCCTAATTCTGAATGGTTACCCAGACAGTGTTGCTTGAATCTGGCGAGCACTGCACTTCCCTCTCCGTTAGAAGTTTGCTTGTGGGGTTGGAAAAAGAGCAAAGCTTACAACAGAAAAGGGGATACAACATACGAATTGCTTGCTCGCATTTTGGGTGCTGCTGCCCGCATAAATACACGTGAATATCAACTCAGACTAACAACACACAATCTTCGCGCACGATTTGTGAAGTGCACTGAGGTTGACGGTGGGATTTTCGAACATATATTGCGAACCGTAACAATTTTTTCATTTCTTTGTAGCAAATGTTATTGAAGAATCAAATTAAAATTAATAGTACTAATTTCCCTTTCTTTATTGCCATTCACAATGCTTTTGTATTTGTAGATTCAAACAGCTCCACCTCAGTAACCGTTCAGATTTAGACACGTGTTGATGTAAACTTTTTATCACAATGACCGACACTACCTCCCAAAGTACTGACCTTTACTCCTGAATCAAGCACGGCCAAACGCACAGAAGGTGAATCTACATCTTACACCACAATACAAGAAAAAATATATTTAACATACACTTTCTGCAGCATGGTTTCCGATTTATGGCCTCTTGATTAAAGTAAATGCTCGAAGCACCCACCTTGAGTTTTCATTAAGACACTGCGAGTGACAGACTTCTGGAACCCTACTTTCTTCCACCACGCCCAATTGGGGCTGTTTACCGTGACTTCCTACGTAGCATTCTTCCAGAGTTGTTGCAAGATGTGGATATGCATGCTAGGATTCATTTACGGTTCATGATGTTCAGGTGCTCCACCACGCGTTCTTCTTGCAGTTCGGGCATTCGGGCATTCTTGAGCAAAGTGTTTCCAGAACAATTGGTAGGACAAGGTGGGCCAACAGCATGGCCTGCTCGTTGCCCTGATTTAAATCCCTTAGATTTTTACCTCTGGGAATATCTGAAGCGTACTGTTTATGTTACAGAAGTCAGTGACGTCCAGGAATGGCAACAACGAATACGGAATGGATTGGAGATGGCCGTACGACACCTGGAATTTTCCAGCCAGTCAGGAAATCGCTGTTCGGCAATACAAAGTCCTGCGTGGAAAATCAAGGTGGACACTTCGAGCAGTTTCTCTAATCGTCAGGAGGTCGTAATCGGGAAACCTTACTTCAGTAGGTCTCATTCACTCCGTAGTCTGTCTTATGACAGGTCCATGGCCTCTTCCAAAGCCAGTTCTCCACAGAGCGCGATCTAGTACTTCCTCTTTCAATTTCCAGTATCCTCTCTTTTCCTTACATTCAAATAACATTTATTTCTTGTACTGCAGTGTTGATTCACCTTCTGTTTGTTCTGCTTCACACTTTTCGTTCATCCTGTATAGTCATTCTAAATATTACTTACGAGGCAGAAGTAAAGCTGTCATACGCACAAAACACCTCATTATTTTGACAATGCGTTCTTTTCGCGGAAGAAACTTTCCTTCCCCTTTGAACAGTGGCGTTCATGAGACAGAAAAGCCACTACTTGTCATTATACCGGGGGTGGGGGTGGGGTGTAATCAGAAAAGTATGTTGCTGTGAAGATTCCCAGGCAGTGGCCGCACGTCCTTCTAGTAAATACAGGCTGATAGCAATGTAAAACGCGGTAAGGTGACGACAAGTAGGCCGTTGGTAGTATGCAGCAGGTAAGTGATACATGGTATATAAACACTCATTCCCTACCTTACAGAGAATATACCGTGCTGGCTCTATGAAGACTAACCGGATAATGCGTTAATACTGTACAAGAAAGAATCGGCGTGTATTCCGAGAATATGATACACATACACTGTGTGAACAAAGCGAGGCATTTGTGAATGTCAGAGTAGCCGATACATATAGTTACCACAAACAGCTAACTTTAACATAGTAGTATAATCATAATAAATGTAAACAATGAAAAGTAGCATCCACATTGCGTGGAAGCACCTATATAAATACTGGACTCGCTTGTGTGTGACGTTTATATACACGTCAAGGTACGATCGAAGCCAGCAGTAATGAATATGCAATTAGTAAAAGGGCCTATTTGAAACACAAAATGCACCACGGAGCTTTAAATAAAAAAAAAAGTCAGAACTTTCGAGTCTCATCCCAAATATAACTATCCATATTCCTCGACATGTTAATCAACACATAAATTTTGTGTGAATTCGCGCCAACTACTGAAACAGGCTGAAACCTTGAGACTGGCGTGCAACTTCTCAAGGCCGCGTGCGAAACTCTGCTGAAAATGTGGGACAGATAGCAACAAAACTCTGAAGACTCGTGCCCAAGTCACTGTACATCTGAAAGTCACATCGTCTGTCCATTTGGACGTCGAGCCCCGACTGGTTTTACTAACTCTTTTCCTGACAAGGAAGCCGTTAAAATGCCTCTAGCACTCTGGCTGGCCCTAGAGCAGACACACTGATAGCTGTGGTCATGCAGTCTTTGTAAACTACACATATTTAAATATGTACAGTCAGAAAGAACTAAGCACGTGATGAAATAGTATGTACAAACCCCCTTACAGTGGCGGACGGGATGACTTAGTCGGTATATCGACTCGCTACGGTTTGGACGGTCCAGGGATCGGATCCCGGTGGGAGTGAAATTTTCTGTGTCCGTCCATATCGGCTCCGAGGCCCACCCAACCGCATGTACGATGGGTACCGGTTCTTTTCAGGGCGTAAAGTGGCCGGGGCGTGGTGCTGACCACCGACACCCCTCCAGCGCAGAATTTGCGAATGGTTTAGAGCTATGTCCCCGCCATCTCTCTCTGCCTGCACTGGCATGTCCGCATGTACGATGGGTACCGGTTCTTTTCCGGGCGTAAAGTGGCCGGGGCGTGGTGCTGCCACCGACACCCCTCCAGCGCAGAACTTGCGAATGGCTTACAGCTACACCCCCGCCATCTCTCTCTGCCTGCGCTGGCATGTCATGCGGTTACCTCTACCTTCACATATGTACAGTATACTCGTATACAAGACCCCTGCCAGTTCAGGCTTTGTACACCTATATTGCCTTATATTTTTGCTATAATGATAGTGCGAAGGTCTGTGTTCTATCCCAGGCCAGCCCATGTGGGATCTGTGGCGACAAAGTGCCACTGAACAGGTCGATCTCGGAGTACTTTGGTTTTTTTCCGGTATCATTCCACCCATGTCCCATACCCTCACTGCATTCACCTACCACCGACGCTGCATAATCTTATCAAGTTGGTCGTTAAAGAAACACATTTCCTTCTTCTCGCTTCTCACTCTGAGTCTGACCGCCCGTAAGTTTCATTCTCTTCTCAGATTAACCCTGACTGTAACTATACGTAGGCCTTCCACACACTCTAACAAAGAAACTCGGCATTTTACCACACAAGATAGTTGTGTTCCGTACGGACCTCAGAAAGAACAGCGATTATTTCCCTGTACAGCATTATCTAATTAGTTTTTTATAACCGAAACGTGGTGTGTTTACAACGCATTGGGAGCTGTGCCTTCAGCTACAATGCCGGTTAAGTTCCTGCTAATATCATTCTACCAATGCCCCATGTAAGTTTTTCTTACCAGAAGAACACACGGGTGAAGCCTGGGAACCTTCCAAAAACAACGCTCTCTCGGACATCGGACTGAATTGAATAGTACAGTACTTTCACTTTTTTCCATCTTCAAAGGGTTAATCTGACTCATGTTTAAAGACCCAGTTCCATACCGTACACCAAACATATTCCGTCTCCATTACAAGACAGGCAAGGTAAGTATAAAAGTAACACTGAGAAGCGTTCACGTTACCAATGTTGCCGTGAAAAAAAATAATTACATATTCTCAGTTTATGTTTGTAGCCTTGAGTATCCAGCATGCAACGCGTATGCAACGTATTATATTGTCTGTGGTCTCTCCGGCTGTACCATATTTTTCCATATTATCCCTCACAAACGGTGCGATTTTCCGGAAAAGTTATGAAGCACAAAAGTGTGTCTTGATTTTCTCTACAACTTTTGTGTGAAACATTTCTCGTTCTAAGAAGAGCTGAGCGAGATATCATAAATATACATAGGTCTTCATGTAAAGAACCCGTTATTAATAGTCATATTTTAATGAAACTTGAATTTTCCGAAAATTTCTCAAGTATTAAATTGTATGAATATATGTCCAGTGAGAGGAGAGTTGTTCCATGCGGACGGACAGACAGAAATGACATAGCTAACAGTCGATTTTCGCAATTTTGCGAACGCGCCTGAGGACTAGCCTGCTAATGTTGTACCGGTCTATAAATGGAACACTAATACACTCTGTGGGCAAAATGTAGTTTCCGAATGTTCAACTTGACGGTACACACAGTACTCGTTCGACCTTTGAAAGTATTATGCAGACTATAATGTCAGCAGGTAATTTTCTGCGGGTATCAGACTTCGTTACACTGGTCACAAAGACCTATCACTCTGATCCACCCACACACAGTACAAACCCTGAGGGACGGGGAAATCACCATTTCATTGAATACGTGCGCTATCAACTTGAAATGTTTTCGTACATGCTTCCAATTTTTGGCTCTAACGCCCCTGCTATTTCTACCCCCCCCCCTGCCCCCTCCCCCCTCACAATAATCGTTAGAGTTGAGAAACTGATTACAATATGGAATGCATGTGTTCATCGTCGCCTGTACAATATTCCAGAATCTAGCAACATTTTGTTCACTACGCGATGACTTCAGGACAGGATATTCATCCCCCTCCTCTGCAATAAGCATTAATGGAGGGTAAAGATCAAGTGTGCCTTAGGAAGATCAACCGGCTCACTTGAAATAACAACTTCATAATATATAATACTTTGAAGACAACCAATTTCGGCGAAATATCCTCCAAGAAATGTCAGTTGACTTCGTCTTAGTATACCTGAAGATTACGTTGAACGACATCCTGTCCCCAACAAATTGTTGCTACCCAAGGGTAACGCTGTAAACACAGCAAAACCCTTACCACTTAGTTTGTTTTGGACACTGTCAGCTCCAAGGCCGAATGATATCCTGTTTTAGCATATATCAGCGATCTTCCCTCAACTTGGAAGAAGTCGATAAGATGACAGAACCGAAAGACAACACAGATTCTCAAAAAATATTAAATATTTTTCTGAAGACACGACGAGATGAATTCCATTAACGTACGCTTTATTTATTTATTTATTTATTTGTAGCTTGTTGAATGACGCTACCAGTAACACAAAATATACAAAGTTGAGATACTGGATGATAACGAAGACGATACCGAATACAGAAAGGATGTGAAAGCAAGCAGCAGTGGCCTACTTTAAGATCCCATACTGGTGTTAACCTGCATGTATTCACGAAAACCCTCAGACAGTGCGTCCCGACGAGATCCCAATTGGTCACCTGTCGAATACAAGTCAGAAACGTCACCACTACTTTAGGCCGATTTGTCAGTACGAAAACATGTATTTCAATTATCCCTCCGTACATATACAAGTAATGAAACAAAATGCAGATTTCCTTATTACAAATACTGAAGCATATAACACTGAACGATAGCCACGCAATGTTGCAAGGCACCGCGGTACACGGGATATCTTCTGTTAGGCTTGCATAAACTGTACAAATGTCCCTTCGCTTAACTTAGCACTACGCTATGAAGGCAAAAGGGGAAGTAACGTATACCGTCGTGCATTCTTAACCTCGGCACCAGATCGAGGAGACTGGTCGGGTTCACGGCCCGGCCTGCTGCCTCCATTTTTAGACGTCTTCAAACATGAACAATGAAGCTGCAGGTTTCTCTGAAACGTCGGTACATCACGTCGAAACAGGCAGTAACATTCACAGCCAACATGCTGGGAACCTCATACTTGAGGATTAGATTATTATATTTTCGCATGAATATTTCAAAATCGGAACGTTAACGGGTCTGGTAATTGAGAAAGAAACAAAATCGGTATCAAAATAATAACTGATATAATTACGGATGCCCGGTAGTTCTTCTGTACGACGCACAGAAATGTTTATACAAGCTTCTGCTATTTGTTCGGCACACAATGTGTCAATGTGGACTGCCTGACCCTTGAATACAGACGCGGGAAGTTCCTTCGAAACGCCCTGAATCAGTAACCCTGCTATTCAGCATAGCCCAGAATACCAGAATCCTGTGCAATGTCGAAACAATCAGCATCAAGTGCTGCAAAGAACGGCCCACCCACGACACACTAGTACAATCCAGGTTAGGCCGGCAGGCCGTGCAGCAGCAGTAGCCACACACACAACCGTGACAAGACCCACCGAATGTCAATCCTACACAACGCCCACCGCGCCACATAAATTACGGTACGTATATATCAAGGTAAGGTAGAGTAATCCCTATAGACCTGGACAGGCCCTGAGGGTTCCAGAAAGTTAAGGCTCTTTGATTTCATGGTAATAGGCCCATTAAAGTTTTCACCCGAAAGAAAAGACCTTTTTCCCCCCCCCCCCCAGGAAATATTCCTGGTACTCATTTCTGTTATTGGCTGAGTCGATCCCAGGGCCACCGTGCGGCCGAAAGGATCATGTCAATGAAAAATTCCAGCCACACCATGTACACATCAAGCAGCACGTCAAATAACTAACATACTCAACTACGTAACATGCCTCCCCTCGAGAACGCAACCGTTAAAGGCGGGGAATAAAAACGCTCACCTGAAACTCCCAACGGGAATTACACTCCATTTAAACAGATCTACACAAATCATCACACTGCACGACCTAAGTGTAACAGTTCACACGCGATAACACGTAAATGTTTTAACCAATACGACGAGCACCTCTCGCATTTGCAAAACACAGTTATCCAAGTACGACTAGGTCTAGTCACGGATGTTTTGATAACATGGTGACAAAAGCCTGTTTTTCTGAGTCGATCCCCATTGAAGGTTTTGAGCTGCTTCACTAATTTTCACAAAACCCAATCTGAACGTTGTGCTACAAGTGGCCACCCAACGTCACACTCTGCAATGGTCCATTTTCAGTAGCGACATATCCGCGACGGTGTTCACGAAAAAGCAACATTAACACCACTTGGTGTGTGCTGCTGAAACTGTGGATGGTAGTTAACAGTCTTTGAAAATACTGTGCTTTTTATTAAGGTTATTTCTGGGGAATGTGACATAACATGGCAGACCGGTAACACACTGTACTTCGCTTTCGGCTTGAGGCCGATAAGTAACTTTGCAGGTAGACACAACATAAACAAGCCTACTCATTACGTAACAAATATTAACTGCCAACCAGCAATCACAAAAATTGCTACAATGTAAAACCGGTTAGATCAGTACTTCGAGTAATACTTCACAGTAATAAAATTCAATAAAGAAATAAATACGAACAGTAATAATAATAATAATAATTGCAATTTCAGGAGACAGAAATGTGATTAAAAGGGAAGCCGAGAAGATGTTAAAATACAAAGATCTTACAATAGAAATACAGGGCATGTGGAATGTAAAAACAAAGGTAATACCAGTAATAATAGGGGCGACTGGGACTATTTCAAAGTCATTTAGAAAATACGTGAGCAACAGACCGGGAAAACATGAAGTCAAGGAACTCCAGAAAACTGCCATTTTGGGCACTGCACACGTACTTCGGAAAGTACTTATGTAAAAGTGGAATAGATTCAACACTGAAACTAACGATATAAGCACCATGAATAGTAACAACAGATAGCAGCAACACTGTATTCCCTTGGGACATAGTTTGTCTCAGGAATATAAGTATAAATACCCTGCATAAAGGTGATGATGATGATGATAATAATAATAATAAGATAAAGACACTTTACCATACGAAAGGAAATAGAAGTAAAACTAGACAAGGAACACTGATATGAGTATGTACCAAAGTTAGGAGAAACAAATCACGAAGCTAAGTTAACCGTATTATGGAATCAACAAGTTAAAACCAACAGAACCATCCCCAACAATAAACTGGACACCATAATCCGTGATAATGAAAAAACAACATGTGTGTTATTGCATCTTGCAACTGTAAGGGCCTGCAATGTGATCAAGAAAGCAGGAGGGAAGTTTCTAAAATATAAATACCTTAACATAGAAATACAGCGCATTTGGAGTTTAAACACAAAAGTTATACCAGCAAACAACAGGGGCAACTGAAGCCACCTTTCATCATTTAGAAAATACGTGACGAACATATCTGGAAAGCACGAAATCAAATAACTGTAGAAAACAGCCATACTGGACACTACGCACATACTTCGTAAAGCAGGCCTACTAATGTGAAAGGACAAAATGTTTATCATGGGAAACAGCATTACATGTACCATAAACTGTAATCACAGAATGGCTGTAACATAACACCGTACCAACATGCTGTATTCCACGTATATAACTGTAAATGCCCTGCATAAAAAGACCAATAATAATAACACTAATAACTCCATGGATCAGAGTCCTTCCTGAGAAGCTAAAAGGTCCTTACTAGTCAATAAAATCCCCTCATTTTACGTAACCCGAAGGTTCATTACCGCATTCACCAGAACCCGCCACCTGTCCCTGTCCTGAGCCAGATCAATCCAGTCCACGCCCCCATCCCACTTCTTGAAGATAAATTTTAATATTATCCTTCCACTTTCGCCTGGATCTTCCAAGTGGTCTCTTTCCCTCAGGTCTCCCCAACAACTCTCCTGTCCCCCTACGTGCCACATGCCCAGCCCATCTCATTCTCCTTGATGATGATGATGATGATGATGATGACGATAATAAATATAGTGGACTACAAATGTAATACGAAGACAAATCTTGCTATATCTACTCGGCACTTCCCTTTCATTGACGTAGGGCTAATTACGCCCTGTCAATCGTTTCACGATTAAGCAAGCTCTCTGTTGCGAAATGAAAAGACGACGTATATGAACAGCCTTGGACGGACGGACGAACAGACACGATCCTGGTTAAACCAGCCACATCTGTGCCTTCACGTGGTGACGGGCAACGGTCAGGGAAGGTCCCTTGAACTTCGACGTACCGTAGGATGCAAGAGGCAGTGATGAACAACCTTGACTGTGAATGCGCCTATTACCTAGGCCATCCGTCACACACAACTACATTTTGTAACAAAAAAAATACACTTTGCTCACACAAAAACAAAAAGGCCGCAGCAAACAAGTCGCAAGGGTAAGGAACTTAAACGAAGTCGACACACTGCAACAAAGGAAGCTTGAGGGAAAGGAACTCACAACTACGTGCAAGTCGCATTATATGCTACAGACCAACTGCAACCAACGGAACTTGTGTCTTATTTCTGTCTTACGTGGTGGCTATATGGATGTAGCATACTGGACAAAGGACAATGAGGTCATACAATACTCCGACTGCGACAGGCACAACCTAACATGATCCACAGACAAATAAAGCAATACGAGGGGGAAATAATACGTCCATGGACTGCCTCCAGACGTGTCAACGAGGCTAGCAAAACTGAACGGATACAGACGAAGAAACGTCAATGGATAAATCTGTTTAAAACGCGATTGGTGATAAAGGACGAACAAACAAGCCACATTTACATTACATGTGCATTCTGCCTGCAATGATAACTTCATTATAGACACAGAGGTACACTGCTAATACGGTACTCAACAGTGATAGTAAAAGATATACAGATAAAGGCACAAATGATAAACGACTGCACAAAGAAGGGTGGAATACAACACGGTAGTGAACAGTGACAGCGAATGACAGGAAACAAATGCACATATTGAACTGCACTGAATATTCGTGTCCGTTGTTCACCAGAAAACTGTAATTCATTTTAAATTCAGGCAACTTAAAAATTAAACAGCAGACACATTCATATTAGAAACGACACCAAGCCACGACATTGGTAACGAAATGCGTGCCACGAAATGTGACTTGACAGTTGCGCAATGACAGCTGTCTGGTTTTCACAAATCCTGCGCAATGACAGCTGTCTGGTTTTCACAAATCCTGCTTCTTAACTTCTGATATGGACAGTGAATTGGCGTTTATTGTGTGTAAATTCTATGCCTTAAGGGGGCCCCTCTCCCACAACAAATACGGGAAACTACTCGTCCCCACAGGCCTTCTTGGGGCAATTCCGTACCGGGGAATGTGTGCCAACTGTATTTACTGATAAAATGCAAAGTACAAAGGACAAGGTACAGTCTGTCTGCCAGCAGTTCCCAGATACGAGGAGCTTCCCGTACGGCCATTCCGCCCCAGTTGTCGTAATCGGTGGACACGTTGCAGCTTAATGAGGGAACACATAAGCGCCATTCGACGTGCGAAATTCTATGTTGTGGAACAAATTAAAAAATAATCAATGGTTTTGAAGGCCACTTGGGGATACAGTCACCTGTGAGTTACAGAAGTTGTGATTTTATAAAATATCGTGTTTTATGAAGCAATTTACATCCATTTGTCACAGCAGACTATTACAAAAACAGTCGTGGCCACCAGCAACGCCTCGCCCTTAAAAATTAATGTAAACCACGATAACGTTCAGCCAGAATATTATGGCTAGGCTTACGGTCGAACCCGGTACATTGGGAACACGCGGACGTGGTATCGACTACGCCATAGCGTTCGATACGGTCATATGACACCTCAACATCGCAGTTCGGTAACAAGGCCACAGCTTCGCATTATTTTATATCGGCAGAACGCATGCAATGCATTCTGCCGATATGAACTCCGTAGTTCTGTTCTGTATCAACACGACTATTCCACGAAGCATGACAATACATCGCACCTGCGAACTGGTATCAATTTACAAGTCTGCGAAGTCCGCTCTCGACAAAATGGTAATTCCACGGAAATTAATTTCAAGCAGCTGAGTACTTCGAAAACTAAACATGATGTACAGGTTAGTACCGGGTTTATCCCTTCACACACGAGCCGCATGTTGCTGACAGGGACTGTTTTATATAACGACGCTATTGTCAGTTGCTACGATTCACAGCGTCGGTGGCGGATGACATTACTATGGAGCAATGGTGTGATGATATGGGCTGGTAAACCGAAGTATTTGGAAAAAATATATATATTCCAGTGCCACTCTGCCCACCACAAATCCCACACCGACTGATCTGGGATCGAACCCGGGAACACAGTGTAGAAGGAAGGTAATTTTTTAAATATCACGACCGTTAAATTTCAAAAGTTGTGGCCAAATGCGACTGTAATGTTACCTGTAAGTACGAGAATACCAGTGCAAAAAGGCGTTAACGTTCGTACGTGAGTGCGTTAAATCCCACTCTGTTCAGAACTCCACAGAGTAATCAACGTCTACCGCAGTAGTACTGGGTGCATTCCATCAGGTCAACATTTTTCAGCATCTGCTACAGCACAGGTAGTGTTTTTATTATACACTCTCAAGGTTATTATCAGCGCGATACTTTGCACACTTACCTTCATCGGTTGTCAAGCCTCCAGAGACGTGGCGTACAACGCAACGCTAACGGAGCGTCGGGTCAGCTCTTATCGGTCAATTAAAAAAATAAAATACACCGCATACAACATGTTCAACAAATGTGTGACTGCGTACACTCATGTTACTTGCTTGACAAGCACGGAACCACAGGCACTTACTGAAGAAGTTCCATGAGCAAAGTATGACATTAAAGTACTCGACGCTTTAAAAACAAAAACAGATTCTGCAACATGTGGGAGAAGGAGCAAAAAAAAAAAAACATGGAAGTATGTGGGTCCCGCCCGCCCACTCATACACAGAATATGCTACTGATATCAGTCTGTAACGAGAATTCCCAAATATGTCACTGTGCCAAATGCGTTCAATTCCATGTAGAATGACAACAAATTTTATGATACTACCCACTATACAGGTGGGCCGGGTAGCTCAGTCGTTATAGCGACTGACTACGGGCTGGACGGTCCGGGATCGAATCCCGGTGGGGACGAGATTTTCCGCCCGTTCAGACCGGCCCCGGGGCCCACCCAGCCTCCTGTAAAATGGGTACCGGGCCTTTCCCGGGGGTAAAGTGCAGCCGAGGCTTGCTGCTGACCACTCACTCCCTTCTAGCGCCGCGGCCATGGAAGAGTAGAACTATACCTCTAACCACCTTTGGGCCACACTGGGCCTGTAAGGTGAAAATTTTACCTTGCCGACTGTACAACATCCACGTACTTCAAGAAATGTACAACAATGAGAAATTCTGCTCTTGACTTTACTACTTGCATTACTACCCAATTTAACACAATGTAACAACAGTTGTGGCCACACAGGCTTGCCATGCGTATAAAGATATTCAACTGCTTACACGAACATCAAAGAATATTTAGAAAAAATCTAACATGGATGTACAGACGGGCTCATTACTTATTAAGCAGTAACCAACCAGCTATTAATTCAAACACAGCCTGAACCTCTTATGAGATGGGGAGTGATTTACAATTTCTAACGTCTTGACGTCGTAGAAGTATACACAAAAATTTAGTTCCTCCTTACAAAAAGCTTCAATTTACAAAAAATGGTTTCATATCAGCATTTCAATGTTATAAGAAGGTAACTGTACAGGTTTCTTGTCGTCAGTCTGTACGTGTACAAGCCACAGAGCTCCAGTAACTCGCCACATGACCCAAACGCGACCACGGAATGCACGAAGCAAATGACTGTGGAAATACAACTACCGGTAGGTCTTATGTCACCGAACCCAACACACCAACTACCGCAATAACACAGTGGCGCGCTCACGTAACCATTGTTGCCATGGAAAAGCAACAACGCGTTCCCTGTGTATTGTTTAGCTACGTGTTACTGTCAACATAAAAACATCTGGTGTTGCATAACAATGTTTCATGGTGACTTTATGTCGCCGACAACCAAACAAGCGCTGGTCTTCACGTAAATTTTCCGATATTTTTATCCGATTCAAAATAAATCTAGATTTTGTCGACAGATTTTCGGCAAGTCCCCAATATAAAATCCCACGAGAATCCGTCCAGTGGTATCCGCGCTAATACATGCGGACAGACGAACACATGGACAGGTGTGACGAAGTTACTGACGCCGCTCGCGACTATGCGAACGGCGCACAGAAATGGATATCATCAAAATCACTTACCATTAAATTCAAAACTGCACCAGCTTCAACAAGAAATATAAAAAATAAATGAGCAATGGCTGCCAGTTCCGTTCCAGATATGAATTAACTTGTAGTTTACTTCACGGTGTCTTCAATATCGGTAACAACGTTGAATGATAGGTTGATTAGGGAGTAAAGCATTTTAAGGGCAATGGATTAAAGTGGGTCGTGGCACAATTATAGGTACCATGCCGGAGTCTGCCTAGAAGGACGGAGGAAAGCCAAGACAAATCTCATAATAAATGTTCCGCTGGCCGAGTTTGGAAACAGAGACCTTCCGAAATCGGACAGAGAGTTCCACCCACCCGACCGAGCTGCAAATAAAGACGCACACACCGAACACAAATTCCGCTTACTTCTTGCAATTTCGCATCCGCTGATTGAAAACAAATGACAATCACCGAATTTCGGGACGTCTCACTTATTTACGGCGAAGGGCCACACCCGTTATTGTAAGATGTTTCGTGGGACGCACGTGGAGAAATAAGAATAAGTGGTATGCCTAACCGCCTAAATTACTGCGTGTTGTTACATACACATAATTTTAAAAATATGGCTCCTAGCCACACACTCTAACCTGACGGGCCGCATGCAGGTCGTGGGCCGTGGGTTGAAGACACACGATTTAGAAGAACATGAATGTGTTCCAGAACATTTCATTTTTAGGGGCGTTTGCATCCTTGCGCAGCACGTATTAAAGTCCCTCTACCCGCCCAACCGTCTGTGAGACCCGCATATAACTCGAAAACGTCCGAAGGGCTCTTCACTACAGTTCACAACAGTTTTATGAAAAACTCGCACCCATTTCACTTTTTACTGAGATGGAAGATTTTAACGATCACTTACATGAGAATCTCTACCTGAGTTTCTGCGCGCATGGCCGCTGGCAACCCCCCCCCCCCCCCCCCCCCCCCCCCCCCCCCCCCCCTCCAACCCCCCCCCCCATTCCACCCCCGCCCCTAACCCCCGAAAATACACCCCAAAAAAGCAACAAATAAAATTCTCACAGCC
>Ga0123354_10004387_pt1 | contig 19975 bp, 20 predicted proteins | sample TergutLab28metaG_2_FD_97872 | JGI IMG/M metagenome (GOLD analysis project Ga0123354, IMG submission 97872) | Labiotermes labralis P4 segment gut microbial communities from Petit-Saut dam, French Guiana - Lab288 P4 | ecosystem: Host-associated > Arthropoda: Insects > Digestive system > Gut ...
CTGAGTGACCTTCCAACCGGATAGCAGGTGCAAGGGTTTTGGGCTAAATCCGTGAAAACCCTTGCACCTATTATACCAAAATAGGCCTATGACCTGCGGTTTTGTTACTTTGAGTAAGCCCTACTTAAGCAGTACAAGGTCGTGCTGGTTACTGGGCCGCGTCAAGTGGGAAAAACCACCTTGCTTAGGCATGAACTGGCAGAAACCCATGGTTATGTGACACTTGATGATGACCAAGCGCTCAATCTTGCTCTGGATGACCCGGCCCTGTTCTTCCGCAGTTATGTGCCCCCGGTGGTGGTTGATGAGGTGCAGCGCGCGCAAGACCTGTTCAGGCAGATAAAGTTCCTAGTTGATAAGAGCGACCAGAAAGGAATGATCGTCCTAACCGGTTTGCAGACTTACCACCTCATGCAGAATGTGAGCGAATCACTTGCAGGCAGAATCGCTATCCTGGAGATGAGCGGCCTGTCTTTGCGCGAGATCGATTGCGTGGGCCGCGATGCGCCTTTCATTCCCACTGATTTGATCGTTGGGGCTGTCTCGGGCATAAAAAGCACCAAGAATTTTTGGACACGCGTGCATCGGGGCTCGATGCCAGAACTTCAGAACTCAGAGATCGAATGGGGATTTTTCTACAGCAACTACGTGCGGACTTATATCGAGCGTGATGTGCGCAGCCTCATCGCTCTCAAAGATGAGAACCTGTTCTATAAGTTCCTTGTTGCTCTGGCAGCTCGAACGGGGCAATTGTTCAATGCCAACAGTGTGGCCAATGATATCGGAGTAACGCTTAAAACGATTCAAAGTTGGGCGTCGATCCTTGAAACATCCGGTATCATCAGATTTGTGCGGCCTTATTTCAATAATGTGAGCAAACAGCTCACCAAAACACCCAAGCTCTACTTCATGGACTGCGGGCTTGTGTGTCACCTCTTGGGATGGAGTACGCCGGAAGTTCTTGAGAGCGGAGCGATGGCGGGGCCGATCTTTGAGACTTTTGCAGTAAGCGAGATTCTAAAAAGCTATCTCAATGCCGGTGAAGACGTACGCGACATATTGTTCTATCGTGACGTTCAAAAGCGTGAGATTGATTTGCTTATTAAGCGAGGAGACGTGTTGCATCCTATTGAGATTAAAAAGAGCGCTACATCCGCTAAAGAGATGGTGCAAAGTTTCTCCGCTTTGGAAAGCCTCAGTATGCAAGTAGGAACAGGCGCGCTCATTTGCCTTGCTAGCGAAAGCCGGTATTTGATTGAAGATGTGATTACAATTCCTGTCGATCTAATTTAATGGAAAAGTCTTAATTAAGAATATGGACAGGAAAGAACAACCTACGACCGATCCGTCTTTGAGATAAGGCCTAGCTTCATCATCATCACCTTTCCCTACGCGGAAGATTTTGAGCGAAGTGCGAATGAATATGGCTCGAATAATGAGCGAAGTTGAGCTAATAAAGGTAAAGCCTATTCTCGAGTATCTGGAAGCCCATGAGAAATAATAGGAAGAAACGGTAAAAACAGCGTGCTCAAATCCCACGAAAAACTAAACAATAAAGTTTAGTATAGGTTTGGATTGAGCGAATGGGAGCAGCAAGACAAAGTTTATAGCGCCCTCACGTCAGCCATCATATTCAAGAACAGATATATGCTCATAAGACACGGAAACCAAAGGTATATCCACCTATTTACTTTCATGGGTTTCAAAAGAAATGTTGTGAGTGCTACGCAAATAGCCGTAAGAAATGTAAGTAAAGGCCATCCGACATACATTGGATTTTCGGATATAAATATTCCAATAAATTCTACATCTCCAGCTACATTTGCAATATTGAGTAGATTGTTTATCCCAACCATAATAAGAAGGATGCACAGTATTACGGCAATTATTTTTTCGAAGAATGACGAACCATTACCACGTATCAAATGCGTGATCAGCCAAATAATCATTACTACAAATGTTGCTACTCCCAGAATCAGGGAGAAGTAAAAATAAGATGTCATGAGCCAATCCTCTCGCTTTGCCGATCATACTCATTATTAGCATCCCATCGTACCATGTTAGATATTCACTACTAGAGACGAGCGATTCACTATTCGGGGCTTGAAAACAAATTTTTGATGGCAAGGTCTCCTATTACCATGACAGATATGGCCTTGAGGCAGACTGTGTTCTGCATCTGAACGATGGCAGGTATGCGCTTATTGAGTTCAAGCTTGGTGAAAACGAAGTGGAGAAGGCCGCCGGGCACCTTCTGGAGATTGAGCGTCTTGTAGCAGAACAAAACATGAGGGAGGTCCAGTGTCCGCTCAGACATCCAGATGTGAAGATGGTGATAACCGGCACACAGTATGGTTATAGAAGGAAAGATGGTGTTATTGTGGTGCCCATAGGTTGTCTACGCGACTAGCGCAATGAGCGATGCTGATAGAGATCAGATAGCAGGAATTCTGAGCAGCATTCTTGCAGGAGTGCCTTTCATCAGGAGCTTCATGCGGATCAGGTTCGGCGACTATTCAAGGTTAGACTGTCATCGTAACTTGCTGAATTGATCTGGCGTAAAGTACGACCTCGTGGGATTTCTCTTCGACGCAAGGACGATGGCCTGGTCCTCTCCTTTTGAAGCAGAATATTTCGTTTTTCCCATAGGTTTGTCTTCTCGGATGGCTTTCCGCTCGCGCGCCAACAGGAACCAGACGCCTGCCGTCGCGGCAAGGGCAAATCCTGCCACAGCAACGATTAATCCTGTCGTAAGGGTGGGGTTCTGGATGGTCGTCATGAGAATAACAAGGAATATTACTAATCCCGCGCCGATGATTGGCACAACGAAGGCTCCAACAATCGCTTCTTTATACTCACTGCCATACACACAGCGAGTGCAAAGATAATCACGGTGATGCTCAAAATTGCTGTAGGTTTTCTTGTAGGTCGTGGTTCTCGTGTTGGCGGAATAGGTCATACCCGTAAGCTCTTGATGCGTCAAGTCAGCTGAATGATACTCGTAGGCGTTGCTTGTTTCTTTGCCGCATTTTACGCACGTGCCCATTATCCGCCCTTTCTGCTGCATTCCCCTGCACAGCCCATAGTAGCATAGGGGGCCGTGCGGATTCATAGGCGCCCTAAAACAATTGCCAAAGGCGACGGGTACGAGGATGTTCGGTTGCTCGCCGCTCATCCTGAAGCTGGAAAATATCGACCTGGTCAACGTCGAGTTCTGTGCGCAGTCAGGCGAGATCGTCCAGGATCCGCGCTCGATCTACAAGATCGCCCAGTTCCCGGGCGAGACCTACGTTCGCCATGACCAGTACCCCGGCGGGACCCACGTTGTCCAGAAGCTTGATGACCGGATCGTCATCGAAATCGGGATTATGCGCATCGAATGCTTTGCGGACAACTCCTGGCGCTACCAGATCGAGGACGCAGAACGGGGCTTTAAGGCAGACCTCGTGCACAAGCCGCTCTGTGGTGGCCCGCTCTGGTATGGTCGCAATACTCCCTCGCATCTGACCCAGCACAGCACCACCTACGGCTACAATTGGAGTGGCCAGGTGGAGGGCAACATCACCTACGATGGCAGGACCGTCCACGTCAAAGGCGCGGGTATCCGCGAGCGCTACGTGGCGACCGACTCGTCTTCTGCTGAGATCGGCGGTTGGGAAGACTGGGGCTGGTTCCACTTTGACGAAGCCTTCGGGAGCATGTATGACATGAAGCTCGGGATGAAGGACTTCGCGCTTAATCTGGTAGATGGCGGCGCTGGCGGTCAGTACTTCCCCGAAGGCGACTTTGCCATTGAACATCACGAGTGGGTCTATCTTCCTCAGTACGGCGGATTTATCCCCAGTGAGTACAAGATCCGCTTTGAGGTTGAGGCCGGCGTGCTTGAACTCTGCGCGCACTGCGCGACCGCGACGACCTGGGGCGTGACCGCCAACGTTCCTGACAACCCAGTTGCGACCCTGATGTGGGACCGCGTGGAGGGGACCTTTACCTCAAAAGAGGGGCAGGTAAAGACGCTCACAAACGGCTTTGGAGGAATGTCGATCCGTCAGTGGCGGCCTTACCCCAGTATCACTCCGCCGATCTCAGCAGAGGGACTGACGGTGGGGGAGCGATTCACCACGCTGTAGCCGCTCACTTTGTTGGCAGCAAAAGAGACTGCAGCATTCATCAGCCGCAGTCTCTTCGCAAATATACTGGCAACCAGATAAATCCGCAAAGTATCAAAAAAGGCTTACTCTAGTAACAGGGAGAAAAAAAGCGAGAGGAAGCCAAGGATGAACTACCGACCGTATGGTAAGTTGGGCTATGAGGTATCGACGTTAGGCATGGGCTGCATGAGGATGCCGCGCGTGTACGAGAACGGCAAAGCGGAAGTCGATCGGGAAAAAGCGTTCGAGATGATTCGCTATGCCGCGGACCACGGCGTCAACTATTTTGATACGGCGTATGGCTATCACAACCAGACGAGCGAGTCGGTGCTGGGCGAGGCGCTCGACGGCGGCCTGCGCGAAAAAGTCCATGTGGTGACCAAGCAGCCGGTCGCCGTGATGAAGACACAGGCCGATATCCGGCGTAATCTTGAGAACACGCTTGAAAAGCTGCGCACCAGCTATATCGACGTCTACCTGATGCACAACCTCAATGGCTCGTGCTGGGATGAAGTTCAGCAGCGCAAGATCTATGAGGAGTTCGAGAAGTTCCGCGACGAGGGCATGATCCGCGCGATCGGGTTTTCCTACCATGGCGAACCGGCGCTGTTCGAGGAAATACTGAACGCCTATCCCTGGGATATGTGCCAGATCCAGCAAAACCTGCTTGACACTGACAAGCAGGCGACTGAACGCGGCATAGAGCTGGCGGGGCAGAAAGGCTGCGCGCTCGTTATCATGGAGCCCTTGCGGGGCGGCGGCTTGGCAAAAGCGCCAGCGCCGGTGCAGGCGCTCTATGATGAGTACCCGGTCAAGCGCTCCGCGGTCGAATGGGGATTTCGCCATCTGATCGATTACCCTCAGATCTCTACGATCTTAAGCGGCATGTCGACGCTGGAACAAATCAAAAAAAATATCGCGATCTTCAGTCAACCAGACGCTGTGCCCGATTGCATGTCAGCTGACGATAAGGCGCTATTGCGCAAAGTAAAAGCGGTCTACGAGTCGATGACCAGCATTCCCTGCACGGGCTGCGAATACTGCATGCCGTGTCCGAACGGCGTTGGCATCCCGCAGATCTTTGAGCTCTACAACAATGCGATGCGCTTTGAAAACCTGGAGCCGTTCAAGCGCGGCTACTGGTTTGCGACAAGCCGCGGCGCTGATGCCAGCCAGTGTCTGGAGTGCGGAAATTGCGAGGAGCAATGCCCCCAGCACATTGATATCATCCATCAGCTGAAAGTGGCGCACGAGGCGCTCAAGGGTTGGATCGAATAGCGAATTCTTTCTGGAAAAGCTCCGCTAGTCAAGTTTTCTTGCGCTTGTGATTTATTACAAAGCCTTTCAAATGCTATAGTTTTCTCAAGATTTGAATATTTTGTGATATATGAGAGTCTTATACTACAATATGAATCGATTTCTGGGAATATTAATTTAAGCGGGAGGCAAGCATATGATTGAACAGGCAATAAGCACATGACACAAGCGATCTTGCGAACGCAAGACCTGACGAAAAAATATGGCGAATTTACCGCCCTCGACAAAGTTTCATTGAATTTAGGCGAGGGCGATATTTACGGATTAGTGGGGCGCAACGGGGCGGGCAAGACCACCCTTTTCAAATGCGTCATGGGACTTGCAAGCCCGACCAGCGGGACCATCACGATACATGCGGGCAAGACCCATCTGAGTGCCGCTCGAAAAAAGATGGGCTTCATGATCAATCCCTCTTTCTTTTCTTATCTCAAAGCGCGGGAGAATCTTGAGTATCTGCGCCGGGTCAAGGGCCTCAAGGACACCGGCGAAGTAAAGCGCCTGCTCAAGCTCGTTGAGCTGGATGGGGTGAAAAAGCCCTTCAAGGCTTTTTCGCTCGGCATGAAGCAGCGCCTTGGTATCGCCGGCGCTCTCCTGGGCTCTCCTTCTCTCGTGGTGCTGGATGAGCCGATCAACGGCCTTGATCCGCAGGGCATCATCGATATGCGTGGCGTCATCAAGAACGTCCATGCCCAAACCGGTACCACCTTCATCATTTCTTCTCATATTCTAAGCGAGCTTGACCTTGTGGCGACCCAGTTTGGTTTTATCGATCACGGCGTCCTACTCCAGGAGATTTCTCGCAGGGATCTGCATGAGCACACGAAAAAATCCCTGGTCATTGAAGTTGACCAGGCGGACCGGGCCCTGGTCGCGTTGGAGTCGCTCAACGTCCGCGATGTCTCGGTCGACGGTAACCGCCTGACCTTGGCCACAGCGCTTGATCGCTGTCCGGAGATCGCCCGGGCTCTCGTAGAAAGCGGGGTGGCGCTCTTTGATCTTCATCGGCAAGAGACCACGCTCGAAGAATACTTTATGCGCTTGGTGGGAGGCGATCATAATGCTTAAATTGATGCGTGGGGAGCTCTATCGCCTGCTCCATAAAAAGAGTATGTATATCTACTTTGGCGCGCTTGCGGTCACCTACGCGCTGGTTGTCTATGTCCGTTCGGGCGGATTCAGCGCGCAGTCCGTGGTTTCTGACGCCATGAACTTCTTCAATTTCCTGCCAGCTTTGGCGGGGGGATTTTTGTTTGCGGCCCTTTATACCGATGACCTGAACTCGAAAAACCTGATCGCTCTGGTCGGGTTTGGCGTAAGCAAAACAAAGATCGTGGTCACCAGATTCATTCTTATGGCGCTGCTGAGCGCTCTGGTGTTCGCGCTTGTGCCACTCTTCCATGGCATGCTGTACACACTGCTGGGTTGGGCGCCTGCGCAGGTCGCCTGGACGACGATCTATGCGGCCTCGCTGAAGTACTTCCTCATGACGGTGGCTTTCGCGGCGCTAGCCGGGATCGTGGTCTATGGCCTGCAGCGCACAACGTTTTCCATGGTGCTCTACATCCTGCTCGCATTCAATGTGGTCAGTGGCCTGATTACGGTGGTACTGAAAACGTTTGCCCCAAATCTGTCCAACTACCTTATGGCGTCGATCTCTGACAGGATCATGCTCGCTGCGATGGGCAGTGGTTCTCTGGTCACGCCAATTGTTTTATACGTTGCCTACGTGGCGTGTGCCGGTGCGCTTTCTGTGCTGGCGTTTCATAAGAAAGAAATGGAGTTTTAACTATGAAGAAAAGACCAGTACTTTGGATCGTGTTGGCTCTGGTTGCTGTGGTGGTCGTGGCTGGCGCCATCTGGGGAAAGCAGTACTATGACGCCCGTTATGTAGGAGCAGACTACTACGCGATGGTCCCCCAGGATTATGACACAACGTCACACGACATTAAGTCCATGAATGGGGAAGTGGTAGGGACCGGTGTCGACTACAAACTCACTGCTTACAACGCCCGTGGAGAAGCTCGGCCTGTTGCGTTTACCGTCGCTGACCCGGGCACGTCTATCAGCCGGGGGGAAGAGCAGCCGCAGCCGGGCGCCTATCTCTGGGTCAGCGCCAGTAAGCAGATCGTGGTCCGCTGGAAAAGCACCGAGCAAAATGCCATTCCAGAAAAAGCATTAGAGATGATCAGGAAGAACCACTAAGGTCGATTGCTGATATTTTAATGAGATCAGGACCTCTGCCCAAGGAAAACAGGGTCGAGTTGATAAGCCAACTTTTTCTCTGCGACTGAGTATATCGTATGATAGATTACAGCTCTGCTGGCTCTGCGTGAGCGGTGCGGAGATGACTCGCGAAGCAAAGGGGAAAGGGATCGATGTCTGCTGATCTTGATAAAACAACGAAGCCTCAGAGTTTCGCCCGTACGGTGTTGACCTACGCGGTCTGCATACTGGTCGCTGTGGTGATAGCGCTGATCGTGCGTTACTTCCTGATCGAACCTTATCGTATCCCGACCGGATCGATGCTCCCAACGATCCAGCTCAATGATATGGTGTTGGCTAATAAGCTCGTCTATAAGACCGGCCATAACCCAAAATACAACGACATCGTCGTATTCAAGGATCCAGATGGTGAGTATCCTCAGTTGATCAAGCGCGTGATCGCGACCGGAGGCCAAACGGTGAATCTGGTCGATGGCCACGTGGAGGTGGATGGCAAGAAGCTCGTTGAGCCCTATACTCATGGTGAACCCAGCAATCCGCTCCCCGGTTATCCTGATATAACGTTTCCCTACAAAGTGCCACAGGGTGACATCTGGGTCATGGGGGACAACCGGACCAACAGCGCTGACTCGCGTGCTTTCGGCGCGGTGCCGATCAGCACCGTCTATGGGCGCGCGTGGTGGACTTATTGGCCGCTGGGCCACTTTGGAGCGCTCAGGTAAGTGGCTCCCATCCTCAGGACAGAGAAGCTCTCGAAGTCTTTTCCCACGCCACGTCGGGGAGAGGACGTACGGGCACTGTGCGACATCGACCTGGATATCGAAGAGGGTGAGATATTCGGGGTCATCGGCAAGAGTGGCGCCGGCAAGAGCACCCTTGTCAGGTGCATCAACTTCCTTGAGCGGCCCACTACCGGAGAGGTCATCTTCGATGGGGTGCGCCTGTCGTCTCTTTCAAAAAAGGAGCTGTATCATACACGCCAGTCGATAGGGATGATATTTCAGCAGTTCAACCTGCTTGCGCAGCGCAGCGCTCTGCGCAATATATGTTTTCCTCTTGAGATCGCGGGCGCCGATGGGCATAAGACGCGGGAGCGCGCCCAGGAGCTGCTCGAGCTGGTGGGCATGGGGGACAAAGCTACCAGCTACCCAACACAGCTTTCCGGCGGCCAGCGCCAACGGGTCGCCATCGCGCGCGCCATCGCGGCAAACCCGCGCATCCTGCTGTGCGATGAAGCGACCAGCGCCCTTGATCCTGAGACAACGCGCGGCGTTCTGGCGCTGCTGAAAGATATCAATGCGCGCTACGGTATCACGATCATCGTCATCACGCATGAGATGCCGGTCATCGAGCAGATCGCGACACGCCTTGCAGTTTTAGATGAGGGGCGCATCGTCGAGACCGGGCGCACTTCCGAGGTGTTCGCTGCTCCCAAAAGCGAAGCGGCACGGCGATTGTTGATCCATCCGGAAGACGGACTGATCGCAGCGGCTGCGCGCCATTACTTCGAGGACAAGGGTGTTGCCCTGGAGGAGGTCATCAGAGACTATGCATAGTTTCTTCTCCACCTATGGCAGCATGCTTCTGGCGGGCATCGGGGAGACGCTCTATATGACGTTGATATCGGCGCTGCTGGCCTACTTGATCGGGCTGCCGCTGGGCGTCCTGTTAGTGGTCACGGCTCCGGAAGGGATCCGCCCGCTGAGGTCGTTTAATAGCGTGCTGGGATTTATCGTCAACGTTCTCAGGTCAGTGCCGTTTTTGATTCTGCTCATTTTGGTCATTCCTTTGACCCGCTTGATCGTGGGGACTTCGTTGGGTCCCTCGGCCGCTATTGTTCCTCTGACTATCGCTGCCGCGCCTTTTGTGGCCAGGCTGGTCGAAGCTTCGCTTGCTGAGGTCGACTCAGGCGTGGTCGAGGCGGCGTGGTCGATGGGCGCTTCGCCCTTCAAGATAATCATGAAGGTGCTGCTGCCCGAGGCGCGGTCTGCGCTTTTGCTGGGCGCCACGATCGCGGCGATCACGATCCTTGGCTATTCGGCGATGGCCGGTATCGTGGGCGGCGGCGGGCTGGGTGACATCGCGATCCGTTATGGCTACTACCGCTATGAGACGAATGTCATGGTCGTGTCGGTTGTGTTATTGGTGGTCATTGTTATGGTCTTACAGGCGCTGGGTAACCGATGGGCGCGTCTGATCGATAAGAAAGCGTCGGCGCCAGCAGGGATGGCCTTCGGGCTCTTTGGCTCTGGATTGCCGTTGCGGAGCAAGCACTCAGAGGAGACGAACAAAGGAGACGAACACAATGAGAACGACACAGACGACTAAAAAAGCCGGAGCAGTCCTTTTAGCGCTCCTCTTAGTGCTGAGTATGGCGCTGGCCGGATGCGGGAGCAAGAACTCCACGTCGACGGATACGAGCAAGAAAGAGATCACGCTGGTGGTGGGGGCTTCTCCTACGCCGCATGCCGAGATCCTGCGGCAGGTCGTTGGCGACCTGAAGGCGCAGGGCATCGACCTGCAGATCAAGGAATATACCGACTACGTCCAGCCGAACCTCGCTGTACAGAGCGGCGACATCGAGGCGAACTACTTCCAGCATCTTCCGTACCTGGAGAACTTCAACAAGCAGAATAATACCGACCTGGTCTCTGCCGGGGCGGTCCACTATGAGCCCTTCGGCCTGTATCCCGGCAAGAAGAAGACTCTGGATGCGGTGGCCAATGGTTCGCAGGTCGCCGTGCCAAACGACACGACCAACGAGGCGCGCGCCCTGTTGCTCTTGCAGGACATCGGCTGGATCAAGCTGAAGGATGGCGCGGGAATCAACGCCACCAAGCAGGATATCACTGAGAACCCGCACAACCTCAAGATAGTCGAGATCGAGGCAGCCCAGATCCCGCGCTCGATCAGTGATGTGGATTACGCGATCATGAACGGTAACTATGCGCTTGAGGCCGGGTTTAGCGTCGAGAAAGACGCGCTGGCTGCGGAGAAGGCGGACTCGCTGGCCGCAAAGACCTACGCGAACATTGTTGCCGTGAAAAAGGGCGATGAGAACAAGCCGGAGATCCAGGCGCTTATGAAGGCTCTGCGCTCAGAGAAGGTCAAGAAGTACATCGAGGATACCTACAAGGGAGCAGTCGTTCCGAGCTTCTAAAACGCATCTAAACGCCGTCTGACTTTGTTCCCGCAAAGCTCAAGTATCGTTATACGATACGCTTTGCGGCGCCTTGCCAGGCGGCGTTTATTTTGCGTTATGAATTTCCTTGCAAGGCATTATTTGGTTTTAAAGATCAGGTAGGTGTTGAGGTTGCCGGTGCGGCCATCGGCGGTGAAGCGGGCGATGGGCGTGACGCGTCCAGCGGTCGAAACGACGAGCTCCTCGATCTCGCTCTCTGAGAAGCTGTGGCAGTAGCGGTAGGCACCAGGGAGATCCTTCCAGCCGAGTACATAGTCGCCTTCATCCAGTTCCGGGAGGCCAAGCTCTTGCAAAGCGCGGGTGTGAGTGAGCTGTGCTTTTTCAAGCCGGGCAGGATCATTCAGGAACTGCCAGAGAGATACGATGACCAGCCCGCCAGGCTTGGTCTGGTCGATCAGGGCCGAAAGTATCTGTGCGCGGTGCTGGGGAAGCGCAACATGGTGCAGAAAGCCGAAGGTGACGGAAAGGTCACAGGCTGGCGCCGTGAACTGGTTGTTGAGCGGGAGGCTCTGGCTGAGCGCGTCGAGGATGTCGAGATGCTGATAGTGTGCTGGCGGCGTTGAAGGCAACAGCGTGTCGCAGCAGTCCACGGCATGGAAGGCAAAGCTGGTTGCGGGCAGCGCCGAAGCGAGATAGGCCTCGAACCGCAGATTGCCGCACGCAAGGTCAAAGACTGACAAGGGGTCAGGTACTTTGTCATAACCTGACAAAGTACCTGACCCTTTGTCAGCTTCTCGCAAGATCGTCAGGCACTTCTCCCAGCCAGGCCAGGGAGCCTGGCGCGTCTCGGCGAATGAGGCGGCCTGTTCTCGGTAGAAGTCACGGTTAAGCCTGCGCAACCTATCTGCGGTTTCGATATCCATGCTCTCTATTGTAGGTGACAAAAGGGGGTCAGGCACCGTTTTGTCAGCTGATGACAAAACGGTGCCTGACCCCCTTTTGTCATGGGTGCGCCGCATTGTATAGTAGGTATGTGGAAGAGATCATCCTAGACATACTTGATACGTTGCGAGAGACCGATCGGACTGACGAGCAGCTCTTCTCTGATGTTATTGGCAATCCCCGGCGGAAGTCCGAGCTGAGCGCGCAGCCGCCGGCAAAACGCAAGGTGCTGGCGTATTATCAGCGCGTGCGCGGCTCTGATCCTGAGCGCTGGGCAAGCTGGAACATCGATCCGGTAACCGAAAAGCGCCTGTTGCAGGTGCTACAGGTCAAGCGTCGGCGTACCGCCTCCGGTGTGGCGACGATCACCGTGATCACAAAGCCCTGGAAATGTTCCGGCGCCTGCCTGTATTGCCCCAATGACGTGCGGATGCCCAAGAGCTACCTGAGCGATGAGCCAGCCTGCCAGCGGGCCGAGCGCAACTACTTTGACCCGTATCTGCAGGTAGCGTCCCGCTTGCGTGCGCTCACCCAGATGGGGCACATCACCGATAAGGTCGAACTGATCGTGCTGGGGGGCACCTGGAGCGACTATCCGGCGCACTACCAGACCTGGTTTATCAGCGAGCTTTTCAGGGCGCTCAGTGACGGCGATACAGTGGAGCGCAACGCTCAGGAGCGGCGCCAGTTCTATCAGAATGTTGGCCTGAGCAATCAGCGCGAGGAGCTCATGAAGCGTGCGGGCGATCAGCAACAAGCAGTCGATAGCGGCACGCTCACCTACAATCAGGCGATCGAGCGGCTCTACACAGACGATGAGGCCTGGCGCCAGATCGCCGCCTTCCAGACCGCGACGACCGAAGAGCTTCTGCGGCAGCACGTCATTAATGAGACCGCTGCTCACCGGGTCGTGGGCCTGGTCATCGAAACGCGCCCCGACGCCATCACGGCAGATTGCCTGGCGCTGCTGCGGCAGGTGGGCTGCACCAAGATCCAGATGGGCATCCAGAGCCTGGATCCTGCGCTGCTGCGACTGAATCATCGCGCGGTCACTACCTGGAAGATCCGTGAGGCTTTCGAGCTGCTGCGTGCCTTCGGCTTCAAAACACACGTGCACTTCATGCTGAATCTTTTGGGCGCAACGCCGGCAGCTGACATCGCTGACTACGCGCGCCTGGTCACCGACCCCGCCTACCTTCCCGACGAAGTGAAGCTCTATCCTTGCTCGCTGGTCAAAGGCACAGAGTTACGGGCGCACTACGCAGATGGCAGCTGGCGGCCCTACAGCGCCAAAGAGCTGCTCGATGTGCTCACGTCCGATACCCTTGTTACGCCGCCGTTTACCCGCATCTCGCGGATGATCCGCGACATCTCTGCTCATGACATCGTGGCGGGCAACCGGAAGGCCAACCTGCGCCAGCTGGTCGAGCAGCAGATCAAGCAGGCCGGCGGAACCATCAACGAGATCCGCTACCGCGAGATCGCGGCTGACGAGGTCGATCTTGAAAGCCTCACGTATGAGGCGATCCCGTATGCGACCACCACGACAAACGAGTACTTTCTGCAGTGGGTCACGCCTGAGAACCGGATCGCAGGGTTTTTGCGGCTGTCGTTGCCCCTGCAGGACTACCTCTGCCAACATCAGGCAGAGTTTCCCGTTGCCCCCGGCGAGGCGATGATCCGTGAGGTCCATGTCTATGGCAAGGTCGCGGCGCTGGATGAGAGCGGCGGCAACGCCCAGCACCTCGGTTTGGGCAGGCGCCTGGTCGAGGCTGCCACCGATATCGCGCGCGGACAAGGTTATTCCACGCTCAATGTGATCAGCTCGGTAGGCACGCGTGAGTACTACCGCGGCCTCGGTTTCAGCGACCACGGGCTGTATCAACAGCGAAATATCTGACGCCACATTTTTCTCGAACTTTTTACCTGAGGGTGCGCCTGGATTTTACATTGCTCTCCTAGACTTAGATGTGTCCTGATTGGATTTTGTATTAAGTAAGGAGCACCCATGAAAAAACTCGTTGCAAGTGTCCTTTGCCTGGCCCTGCTGGCAGTGGTCTTAAGCGGCTGTGGATCATCAAGCAATAACACAAGCTCGAACACCTCAACAAACTCGGCCTCGGCGGTCACGGGCAGTATCGCGATGGACGGGTCTTCAGCGTTACTTCCGCTGGCACAGACCGCGGCCACACAATTCCAGGCGAAGAACCCGGATTGTGCGATCACTGTTAATGGCGGTGGCTCAGGTACTGGGCTCAACGATGTGCTTGCCGGCACCGTAGACATTGGTAACTCGGATGTCTATGCCAATGAGAAACTCACAGCCGCCGACGCGGCCAAGCTTGTCGATCATAAGGTTGCAGTCATCGGAGTTGCGCCGATCGTTAACGCTGATGTGGCTGCGAAGGTCAAAACTCTGACCTCGAGCCAGCTTCTGGGGATATTTACTGGTACGACCAAGAACTGGAGTGAGGTTGGCGGCCCCAGTGAGGCTATCACGATCATCAATCGTCCATCTTCCTCTGGCACCCGCTCGCTTTTCCAGAAGTGGGCGCTTGGCGGCCAGAAAAGTGCCGAGGGATCGACCTCTCTGCAAACCGATGACTCGAAGGCTCTACTGACGACGGTTGGCAGTACAAAAGGCGCCATTGGCTACGTCGCGCTCTCGTATCTGACTAACCCGAATCCTCAGGTCGGTACCGTGGGAATCGACGGGGTCGACGCTTCCTATGCCAACATCTATAGCAACAAGTATCAGGTCTGGGGTTACGAGCATATGTATACGAACGGCCAGCCAAAAGCCAACGTGAAGGCGTTTCTTGATTTTATGACCTCAGCAGAAATGTCGGGCACGATCGAGTCGAGCGGCTATGGTGTTATCGCCAGCCTGAATTCTGCGGCAGCAGCTTCACGCTAAAAGGCGACGATTACCGTGCGGGAGGTCGGGCCTGCTGCACGGTACCTTACTGGTCAACGTTGCCGCACAGAAGGCCCGACCTTCTGTGCGGCCGTTGTTAGTATGTGACAAAGTACCTGACCCTTTGTCATGCTTAGTAAGGTTACCGGGTGAAAGAGTCGAAACTCAGAAAACTAAAGACTGAATATCTTGGGCGGACCATCGTGACCGTCTTCGGGATATCGATCATCGTATTGACCCTTGCCATCCTGGCATTCCTTGGATATAAGGGGAGCGCGACGTTCCTCGTTAATCGCCATAGCCTGGCATCCTTCCTGTTCAGTTCGAACTGGGATCCTCAACAAGCTGGGCAGACCGGCTCGGTGGGTTCGGCAGTCTTCATCGTTGGTACGCTGGAAGTCGCCGCGCTCGCACTCCTGATCGCGACGCCGTTTTCTCTGGCCGTCGCGATCTTCATCAGCGACTTGGCTCCGCGCGTCGGGCAGCGTTTCTTGCGCCCGATCGTCGAGATATTCGTTGGTATCCCTTCGGTGGTCTATGGCTGGCTGGGCCTGACGGTGCTGGTGCCGTTTGTTGCGAAGATATTCCATCTGCCATTCGGCTTCAGTGTACTTTCTGCTGGGTTGGTGCTGGCGGTGATGATCTTTCCTACGATCACGAGTGTGGCCGCTGACGCCTTGCAGGCAACGCCGCTTGAGTCGAAGGAGGCGTCTTACGCTCTTGGTTCGACCCGATGGCAGATGATCAGGCGTGTGGCTCTGCGTTATGGGCGCACGGGTATCCTTACCGGCATCGTGCTCGGCCTTGCGCGCGCCTGTGGAGAGGCCTTGGCAGTGGCGATGGTAGTCGGGCAAAGCAACTCTTTTGCCCACGGGATACTGGCGCCGACCAACACGATTACGGCTGTAATCACATCGAGCATGGGCAACACGGTCAATGGCAGCGAGTATAACAACGCACTGTGGTCGTTGGCGTTCTTATTGCTGCTGATCTCGCTCGTATTCATTATTGTGATCCGGGTCATAGGAAGGCAGCGTGAAGAGCGATGAGTTTGGAACGCGCCAGAATGAAGCGCACGAAAGCAGTCGATCGCGTGGTAACCGTCGCGCTCTCCACGATTGCAGCGCTGTTCGTGGTATTACTCGCGGTGATCATGGCCTGGCTGCTCTACAAAGGCGCCAAGGCTGCCACGCCAGATTTGTTGTCATTTACGGGCTACGGCGTGGGTATCCAGCTGTTCAACACTGTCTATCTTGTGACCCTGTCGCTGCTTATTACGGTGCCGATTGGCATCTGTGCGGGGATCTATTTAGCCGAGTACGCTGGTAAAGGGCCGATCATCGCCGTGTTGCGTACCTGCATCGAGATGCTGTCGTCATTGCCGTCGATCATCGTCGGCCTGTTTGGTTTCCTGGTGCTGATCCAGATGACCCATTCTAAATGGAATCTGTTAGCCGGTGCGCTCGCGCTTGCCATTCTTAATGTTCCGCTGATCGCGCGTACGACCGAAGACGCCCTGCGCGCAGTCGACCGAAGCTACTACGACGGCAGCATCGGCCTGGGAGCGACGCGCTGGCAGACAACGATGCGCATCTTGGTGCGAGCGTCGGTCCCTCGCATCATCACGGGCGTCATTCTGGCGGCGGGGCGCGGCTTTGGCGAGGCAGCGGTGCTGATCTATACCTCCGGAATGAACTCTGCGGTCAACTTCAACAACTGGAACCCGGCCAGCATTACCTCACCGCTCAACATACTGAGGCCGGCCGACACCCTGGCTGTTCATATCTGGGCGCTCAAGACCGAGGGCATTATGGCCAATGCGAACCAGATCGCGGACTTGTCCGCGGCGGTGCTGGTGATCCTGGTGCTCGTGTTCAGCCTGAGCGCGCGCTGGATGGGCAATCGGTTCGACAAGAAGATGAGCGGCGGAAAATGAGGAAGAGAGTTTATGAAGACCTGTGTTGAGGTAAAAGAGCTGGACCTTTATTACAAGGATTTCCAGGCGCTCAAGTCGGTGACCATGCAGATGGCGGCCAACCATATTACGGCGTTGATCGGACCTTCTGGCTGCGGCAAGTCAACGTTTCTCAAGACGCTGAATCGCATGAATGACCTGGTGGATGGCTGCCGGGTCGAGGGCCAGGTCCTGCTGGATGGCAAGGACATCTATACGTCCGGCCTCGACCCCATCGAGCTGCGTCGGCGGGTGGGCATGGTGTTTCAAAACCCCAACCCCTTTCCGATGTCGGTCTATGAGAACATCGTCTATGGGCCGCGCGTTCATGGCAATCGGCATAAAGCAGACCTGGATGAGATCGTAGAGAAGTCGCTCAAGGGTGCGGCGCTGTGGGATGAAGTCAAGGACCGCCTGAAGAGATCTGCGCTCTCTCTTTCCGGCGGACAGCAGCAGCGCCTCTGCATCGCCCGGGCTCTGGCGGTCGAGCCAGAAGTACTGCTGATGGATGAGCCGACTTCAGCGCTTGACCCGATCTCGACAGGCAAGATCGAGGAGTTGGCGCTCCAGCTAAAAGAGAACTACAGTATCATCATCGTGACACATAATATGCAGCAAGCAGCCCGCATCAGCGATAAGTGCGCGCTGTTCCTGCTGGGTGAACTGATCGAGTACGGCGAGACAGCAGAGCTATTCCAGAACCCCCGGGAGAAGGTGACTGAGGATTATATTACCGGCCGTTTCGGCTAGGGTCTTAACTCGGTCTCCTTTCGCGTAAGCCGCTCAGATCGATCCTCATGGCCCCAAGGCCAATGAGGATCACTCTTCGGGGCTTATGCGAAACGATCCCTTCGTTATACCCAGAAGTAGTGGTTTAGGTACAATCTAAGAGAGAGAAAGAAGGAACGCCCGATGCAGCACAGGTCATGCATCTATATCGTGGAAGATGATGATGACATCCGTGAGATGTTGCTCTATGTGCTGAGCGATGATTACGATGCTCAGGGCTTTGCCAACGCGTCAGAGCTTGGCCAGGCCTTGCGGACTGCGCTGCCTGACCTCCTTCTGCTTGACATCATGCTGCCGGGAGAAAGTGGCCTCCAGATTCTTTCCCGCCTGCGCTCGGATCGGCGCACGGCTGATCTGTACGTGATACTGCTGACGGCCAAAGGCAGCGAGTACGATCGGGTCAAGGGCCTTAATCTTGGCGCTGATGACTATGTATCCAAGCCATTCTCAGTGCTGGAACTTGTGGCGCGCATCAAAGCTGCTCTGCGCCGTTTGTCCCAAGCTGCTGATTCTACGGCGCCGGACGCGGCCAAAAACGAGCTAACACTCGCTAACGTCAGTGCTGACCTGGCACGTCACCGTGTGACAGTCGATGGCGAGCCGGTCATCCTGACCCACAAGGAATTTGAACTGCTTACCTATCTGCTGCGCCATCCTGGTATGGTGTTTTCCCGTGATCGACTCATGCGTGAGGTCTGGGGCTTTGATTTCGAAGGTGAAAGCCGGACGGTCGATATGCACATTCGTACCCTGCGCAAAAAGCTTGATACCGGCGCCGACATTATTCAAACCGTACGTGGCGTTGGGTATAAGGCCGACCAATGACCAAAACGCTCAGTATGCGCCGCACCATCTATCGCCGGATTGCCGCGGTGGTCCTGGCAAGCATTATTGGCGTGTCATTACTCTTTACCGCGCTGCTCTATCGTGAGATCGTCAATCAGGTACACGATGATGTGCGTTCACGTGACCAGCTGATCGCCGGGATCGCCGACCAGACTGATGATCGTGACGTCTTAGCCACGCTGGGGCACCTGGCTGCAACCAGCTCAACCTACCGCATCACGCTGATCGCGGCAGACGGCACGCCGCTGTTTGATTCGCAAGCCAAGGTCGCTACGATGGGCAATCATGCCAACCGCCCTGAGTTTATAGCCGCGCGGGCAAGCGGAACCGGGCAAGCGACACGATTTTCCGCGACTATCGGCAAGGAAACCTATTACTACGCCAAGCTGCTGCGCGATGGGCGCGTGTTGCGCGTGGCCGAGACGACCAGCACCATCTATGGCATGTGGTTGCGGCAACTTCCCTGGGTCGGAGGCGTCCTTGTCGTGGTGTTGCTTATCAGTTTGGTGGTCACGCGCCGGCTGACCCGCTCGCTCATCAGGCCGATCACCGAGGGAGACACGGGGGACCGTACGAATATCTATGAAGAGCTGGCGCCCTTTTTGGCAGAGCGCGAGGAAGCCGATAAGCTGCGGCGACAGTTCTCGGCCAATGTCTCGCATGAGCTCAAGACGCCGCTGACCTCGATCGTAGGACGGGCAGAACTGCTGGAAAATGGCCTGGTCAAGCCCGACGATGTGAAAGCTTTTGGCGCGTCGATCCGTACGGAGGGCCAGCGCCTGCTTGAGCTGATCGAGGATGTCATGCGCATCTCACAGCTTGATGAGGACAGCCGGCCCCGGCTGCAGCCCTTCCAGGCGTCAGGCGTGATCGCGGAAGTCTTCAAAAGCCTTGCGGATAAGGCGCAGCGCGCGCGCGTTCAGCTTGTGGCCAGCGACGACGAGTTGGAGCTGTACGCAGATCGCAATATGATGTTCGAATTGCTCTATAACCTGGTCGACAACGCTATCAAATACAACCGGACCGACGGAACCGGAAAGGTCACGATACGCACATGGCCAGGAGACGAGTGGTCGGAGACCGGTCCGGGAGCAGGACCCGTCATTGAAGTGATCGATACCGGCATCGGGATACCGGACAGCGACCAGGAGCGCGTTTTCGAGCGCTTCTATCGGGTTGACCATTCGCGCTCGAAAGAGACCGGCGGCACCGGCCTGGGGCTTTCGATCGTCAAGCATCTGGCTGCGCAGCAGGGCGCCGAGGTCGAGCTGGAGAGCGAGCCGGACGTCGGAACCACGGTTCGCATCAAGTTCTGAGATCGAATTCTCCCTGCAGAACATTTCTTGTAGTTGAGAGTGTTTTGCCACTTGCTACTTTGTTCTATATGTTCTATTATAGATATAACAAATGAGGAGATGACAGCAATGGTCATTACGGTGCAGCTTGAAAGTACAACGCCCCTGTACCAGCAGATACAGGCGCAGATCATCGCGGGTATCGCCTGCGGCGACCTGGCGCCGGGCGAACAGCTCCCCAGTGTGCGCGTACTGGCTGACCAACTGGGCATCAATCTCCACACAGTCAACAAGGCCTACAGCGCGCTGCAAAGCGAGGGTTACGTGGTCATCGCCGGTCGTGCGGGCGCCCGCATTACCGACCCAAGTGGCACGGGTGACGCCGCTCGCAAAGCTAAG
>Ga0123354_10004388_pt1 | contig 19974 bp, 16 predicted proteins | sample TergutLab28metaG_2_FD_97872 | JGI IMG/M metagenome (GOLD analysis project Ga0123354, IMG submission 97872) | Labiotermes labralis P4 segment gut microbial communities from Petit-Saut dam, French Guiana - Lab288 P4 | ecosystem: Host-associated > Arthropoda: Insects > Digestive system > Gut ...
ACACATAATATAGGTATAGCACTTACCACTAGATATATAAACTAACACACAAAACCTCTATCATTGCAGCCTACACAACACAACAAGTACTCACTAGCTCCTGAAGATGGACGTATTAACATCTGAAACATGTTGAGCAATATATAACAAAGCAAGTGTCATCTAGTTGGTCAGCCTTTATTCAAATAGTATGGGGAAGTTAATTCAACGCATTGTGCTAATGTAGCATGGTGGAGACGAACATCCTTAACTGTTCTGTGACCTGTGCGGTGGGGACAGGTACGTCATTCATGATTGATAAAGTACACATTTTCTGTTTTTGTTACCACCTTCTGTCATGTCATATGGAGTAATCCCCCGGGGAAATTCGACAAACAGGACGGCAGTATTCCACATCTAAGAGAAAATTTTTGAAATAAGGGCAGGCGCTAAATGGAAAGTGTAATTTTAGGTAACTGTTTTGGTAGTTAATAGTCTTCTGCTTTCCATAGCATTCTGAGTGTTGTGGACAACACGAAATATTCAAAACTATTTCAGATATACAACGCATAAGCACAAGGCATAGATGTGACCTACAATGTGCCAAACACTGACCTCTGTAAAAATAAAAATATTTAGTTTAGTTATTCGTTTTAGTCAAACATCAGACACAGAATACATCAGATCAGTGTAAGTATACAGTTGTTATACATTCTTCTTGGTATTTGAAACAAGTGTCATATTGTGTTCTGACATGTCTTGCAGCCTTGATTTAGTCTTATGGAGTTTCAGTAGATTTAAGTAAATTGTGTTCTGTGGTATACATACTTCCTTTTTTGCTGTATGTTTTAAGTGTATGATGAAAGGGTCCTTTTGCTCAAAGGGCACTTAACAAATTTCAAGCTTTCTGTTGTATAATATGAGGAAAAAATCTTTCCTTTGACTTGCTTATTACAGCTTCATCATGGGAAACAAGGCAGTTGAAGGCAGATCTGGCAGAGACGAAAGCCGAGAAAGCCAAATTGGAGGAACAAATAAAAAAATTGCATCGTCTTAGGATGGAGCTTGATGTAATGTATGAGGATGAGAAAACAAGACTTATAAAGCAACAGGAACGGGACAGAGAAACAGTAAGATTAATTATTAAAAGAAAATGTTTGTTCTTCACCAACACATGTAGACTAGCTCTGGCCCTACCTACCTAGTTGGGCTTTTATCACAGGGGGTGCACAAAATTCAAGGTGACTAATTTCGTATAGTGACATCTAATATGTATGGGTTCTCAGTATGCAGCTTACTGCAAGTCACCCTTCTGGTACTTAGAATTTTGAGGGAGCTTCTAGATATTTGGAAAATTTGTTGACCCCTGTCTTACTGTATGTGTACAAGGAGCTAGAACTCAAAGCTGACCACCACTGTCTAATAGTGTGTTTATAAATGTTGCACTTTACCTTAATACTGTCTTTCACACTGTCATTTTTTATGGTGCTTACACACAGGTACAACTTTATCTTTTACCTTTTCTTCTCAGGATCTCTTTCTGAACACACTTTGTACATTTATGGTGGCCATTTTTCTCATTTTCATATTAACGTTATTTTTACAGATCAAATTGCTGGAAGATCAGATTGCGTCTTTTCGTAAGCAAGGAATAGATGGCAGGGATGAACACTCTGAACGTAGACAAACCACTGAATCTGCTGTTAGATATAAGCTCAAGAAGAGGATTGTTCAGCTGCAGGAGGAATATGCTGAGTTGGATGATCAATTTAAAAAAGTAGGTTCATGAGTGACTTTCATATAAAACTTCTGTGTTGGTGTATCAATTACAAATAAATGTTGTTATTCAATTATTCATTACACACAGCAAATTAATTGGAAACATTTTTATTGCCACAAGTTTCAAGTCCGAGATCGAATCATAATCAGGCCACTACACAAGAACAGTAAACACAGAATCTTTGTATATCATTAGGGTTCCTGGCCTGATGATGACTCGATCTTAGAACCGAAACTATTCGTCCTAAGACCGTTTACAAGTAGCTTATTGTGTGTGATTGATAATTGAATAAAAATATATATTTGAGGTTCATGAGTGTTAAGTTTAGAATCTGATGATCTGGGCTGGACAGGCAGATGTGACTGTTTATTGAAGCTGAACGGAGTTAAGAGAATGACAAGATATTGATGTGCATGTACAGTGTTATATGTAGGATTTTGAATTTGGCATTCAGAGGACAATGCATCGTGATATATTCTTATAATAAACGCCAATGAGATGCACCATTTCTTAAATTTCTTTGATAAGGTACTCTACATTTTTTGGACAGCGGACCTGTCTGAAACATGTAGTGTACTTTATCAAAGAAATATGAGAAATGGTGCATCTCGTTGGCGTTTATTATAAGAACAGATTATATGTAGGAGTGTATCTACAAGATGTGTTTGTAATGCAGGCATGGTTTTGCTTAATTAATTTAACATTGCTGCAGTGCTGCAGCATGAGTCACAATGTAGGGGTGATGATCATGGTACTAACATTGTCTGTAATGATGGTGATGGTCATGATGACTATAAAAACAATTGGAGCTTGTGTTGGATTCCAGAGAAGAGACAGGGTACTCAGGGAATTGCAACAGATAGGCTCAAATCTTGTGTCACATCTAGCATTGTAGTCTAAGCAAATGGTGGAAGTGTCTGCTTGTTGAGTTTGCCATACCATCAGACAGATGTTTGATATCAGAAAGGAAAATTGTGTGTATTTTGTAAAGGAACAGCATTCTGGCTGTTCTTAGAATGGCATATGTATTTATGAAGTATATATTGGAAAAATGTAAGTAAAATAACTGCTGTTGAAGGACAAGGTTTGTCCCTAAGTTATGGTTATAACCACATTCTCTGATTAATAATATGTTTTAGTAGCAGTAGTTGTGGTACGTGTATTATGGCTCATATTACTTCCTCGTGACATTTTTATGGGAATACCATTACTCTAGCTGTGTAGTTGTGCAATCAAACTGCTATGTTCAGGTGGAGCTGACTCATAAGAAATGTGCAGCTGGAGAACGACAAATATCAGAATTGGAGGCACAGTTAGCTCTTGCAAATGAAGAGTCAGCATCACTCAAGGACCGTATTAAGTCACTGGAGGGAAAAGTACTTGAAGATAAATATCTGAAGCATCAAGTGGAGCTTTCCGAACACCGCTTTACTCAGGCCCAACAAAGAATTAAGGTGAAAATTCTAATCATGCATTATCGTATTGTAACTGCCTATAAGTGTGAATAATCAAATGGCTTAAGTCAAGAGGTGTAATTACTTTACAACTATTGTAGTTGTATGTGCTTGGAAGAGAGCCTGCTGTTAGTGGCTGGATCTGGTTGAAACATTTTGGGATTTTGTTAACGAACTATTGATTTACACAAATATTATTGTAGGTTGGTAGCTGTGACATTTATTTCAAACTGTACTTCTTCACAGTGAGGGTCATGTCATGACAGTGCTATCAGTGCTGCTATCATACCTACCTTGTAAACTTTGTATTTTGTCTGTTCTGCACATCATCTTTCGTATGGTCTCTGTAATTAGTCCATGGTCTCCCAACAGTTGTTATACGAGGTTTGTTCAAGTAGTATCCGGATTGGAATTGTAGTGGTTGTTCACTGGGTGGGATGTGTTTGCAACCATTCTTGACATGTGTGTACGTGGTTTGTCTCAAAAGTAAGTGTAGTGATTTTTTATTTAAATGTCTGTTGGACTCACCTGAAATTACAAGTTATCTCCTTCAAAGTATGACCCTTGGGAAGTTACACAACGGTTCCAACGTTTTTTCCACTGATCATAGCAGTACTGGAAGTCATTTTCTGTAAGTGTGTGTAGCTCATCGGTTATGTTTTCCATCGTCCCGAAATGATGACCCTTCAACTTCAATATCAACTTAGAGAAGAGGTAGAAATTGCACAGAGCTAGATCTGGGCTGTAGGGAGGATGTGGAAGTACGGGAATGTTTTTCTTCGCCAGAAATTCTCGAATTGAAAGTGCAGTGTGAGCTGGCGCGTTATCATGGTGCAGCACCCAGTCATCTGCAATGTCTGTTTGGACTCACTGGACCCGTTTTTGAAGTCATTCCAAGACATCTTTGTAGAAGGCGTGATTAACTGTGTGTCCTGCAATCATCCTGACACTCATTCGGCGGTCTTTCGCAATCACAGCTTGCACCATTTCCACATTTTGATCATTTGTTGACGAGATTGGTCTTCAAGAACGAGGGTCGTCTTCAACATTTTCTCGGCCCTCTTTGAAAGCTTTGTGCCACTTAAAAACCACAGTTCTCGATAGAGTGGCATCTCCATAAGTTTTGGTTAAAGAAGCAGATGTCTCTGTGTCAGATTTGTTGAGTTTCACACAAAATTTGATAGCATTCCGTTGTTCGATATTTTCCTGCATCGCAAATGTAATGAGGTTATAAAGCACGACCATACACAAACAGCAGTAGCGCATGACTGACTCAACCAATTCAGTTGAAACAAATATGAACATGCAACCAAGATCACTACCAGCACGCCGATATACATCAATGAGGTGCTATGTTACCAATTCGTACATAGGAAAATCAGTACACTTACTTTTGAGACAAACCACGTACATGTCTTAGCAACTCATGACACAAGTTGCAAGTGGCTGCATTTGCTCAGTTGGTTGTAACACGTGCGTTTATGCCATAGCGATTTTTACAATGTGTGAAAGTACCGAACAACGCATTTGCATCAAGTTTTGTTTTAAAATCGGAAAAACCGCAACGGAAACGTATCAATTGTTGCAGCAAGCATACGGTGAATATGCAGTGGGTTGTACACAAGTGGTTGACTGGTTCCGTTGATTTAAAGAGGGTAGAACCTCTGTTGAAAGCGACCCCTGCTTGGGACGACTGTCAACATCGAGAAACGAGGAAATGATTGCTGAAGTTAGAAAAATCGTTCACAATAACAGGAGATTGACAGTACGAGAGATAGTGGATGACTGTGGGATCTCTGTGGGCTCATGCGATGCAATTTTAACTGACGATCTGCACGTGAAACATGTGTACATGAAGTTTGTGCCGCATATGCTAACGGATGACCAATGTGAGCAACATCAGACAATTGCCCGTGATTTGTTTGAACATTCATGTGAAGACGTGTAGTTTCTTAAGAACATTGTAACAGGTGACGAGTCCTGGGTCTACGGGTACTCACGTGCAAAGCAAAACAAAGGTCATGTTACTGGAGTTTTTTTTGATTCTGCGGGTATCGTACACCACAAGTACCCTCCCGATGGACAAACAATTAACAAGGAATTCTACGTGGAGGTCTTGCAATGTTTGCATGAATCAGTTCACCAAAAAGACCGGAAAAATGGCGGGATGGCAACCGGATCCTGCACCATGACAATGCGCCCGCACACACTTCACATCTTGTGCAGCAGATTTTGGCCAAACACGGCACTGCTCATTTGCAGCAGCCGCCATACTCACCAGATCTCGCACCGTGTGACTTTTTCCTATTCCCAAGGCTTAAGACAGTTTTGAAAGGACACCGATTTGTGGCAACGAAGGACATCAAATAAAATTCGACAAAGACGCTATTAGACATTCTGAAAGAGAAGTTCGCAAAATGTTTCCAACGGTGGCAGAAACATTGGGCGAAGTGTGTGGCTGTGGAAGGGAACTATGTTGAAGACAGTTAGGGTTAAAACCCCATAAGCCTTATCAACTTCATGTACTGTGGTCAGTTCGTATACTTTTTGAACAAACCTCGTATTGTCATTCAGTCATCTGTGATTTTTAAGCTCTGAAATGAATAAATTTGACATTCAGTTGACCGTGCATTGTGATATATTCTTATAATAAAACCAACTAGATGCACTAATTTATCAAATTTATTTTTTGGAATAAAACTCTACATGTTTCAGACAGTTCCTCTGTCCATCATCAGGAGTTTTTCCCTGTACACACAGCAATAGTAAATGTCATACAGGTTTTGCTAATTGCTTGCGAACAGGATCAGAATGTTTCATCCTGATCCTGCTTGCAAGCTGTCAGCAAAACCTGTATGACATATACCATTGCTGTGTGTACAGTGAAAATCTCCTGATGATGGACAGAGGAACTGTCTGAAACATGTAGAGTTTTATTTCAAAAAATAAATTTGAGAAATTAGTGCATCTAGTTGGTTTTATTATAAGAATATCTGAAATGTATACTTTCTTGTTAGTTGTTTCTTTAACTTCAGCTGCTTTCTTTTGTATTCTACTGCCTGCTGATTTGTGTTCACATATTACTGTGGTAGTATATATTAGGTTTTCAAGAAGTTTTGTAAAATTGGTTTGGAAGATGTTAATGAAAATTTACAAGAGTGTCTAATTTATTGATAGTGGTTGAATGTGGTTAAATGAATAATGTTTTTTTAACTGTAAGCGTTAACAACAGGAGTGTACATTGAATTGAGTGGCCAGGTTTATTAATGCAGATTATTTGTTACTACTAAGTTAGAAAAGACTGTAGAATTTGGAAACAATGCATTAGTAAGAGTTTCTCTTCAAAGATTGTTTCTGTGAACCTTTTTTATTTAAGGTAAATGTATGAGGATTCTTGATCAAGCAGGAAGCTTTGGTTACTCTGTGTTTTCAGATGCTGGAGCTTGAAAAGGATAAACAACAAGCCCAAGAACTGCAATTTGCTGAAATGAAGCAGGAAGTGGCATTTTTACAGTATGAGAATAGAAACCTTCAGTATGTTTTATTCTGCATTTGTTGTCATTTTATTGGGTTTAGAGGTTATGTAGCACTGAAGAGGATATATTGAATGGAGTAAATAAGTTACTCCTGTGCGTAAACGCGATGTTGTGATGGCGTGTGTGTTGCATTGACGTAAAACTGCAATGTACATGACATTATGTGGATGTGAGATGTCAGTTTTATGCCCTGACTAGGTCAAAACTAGACAGAGAGCACCATGTGACAATCCATTTGGTAGGAGGCTGAGTGGAATACAGTCATTCTCTACATTGTAGTGAAAACAGAAATTCCAGCTACTACCAGAAATTGAATCTCAGTCCAGTTCATCCAGTGCTGAGACATTTTCAGTGAGCATTTCAATTTGATGCCTGAGGAATATTATTACTCTCTCAAATATGGAATCCAAATGTTTCCTCAAGGTATCCTAGAATATTATCACCTAAAACATGTTGTTTTGTGGAAAGCTTGGAACAAGGAGCAAGGTAATAAATGTTGAAGGTAATGTATTTCTTCCTTGAACACACTGTGATCAGAATATGCAGTGGATTACATTAAAGTCCAAATTAAGATTTCAGTGGGGAGCAGTGAATTTGGACACTGAAGTGAAGAAAATCTTAAATAGAGGGAATATATCATGGTGTGTAGTGACTTGGAATGATTGAAGTTGAGGGAAAATGTTCTTGAGGACAACTAAATTGGGGTTGCACTGTAGTCTAAGCTATTGTGTTCCCATGTAGTAGCATAAACATAAGTCTGTAAAAGTGTAGAGTGAATGCTGTTTGCACTGTAAAGTTTTAAAGCATTCTCAAACCCATGGCTCGCCAGGTTGTGTCATGTGGTCAGCAGCCACATTTGTAAATTATGTAGATGCTATAAAGACTGCTCAGTGGATTTTTCATTGACATAAAATCCTTCCGATCGCACTATGGCCCTGGGGTCGACTCAGCCTCTAACATAAATGAGTACCAGGAGTATTTTCTGGGGGTAAAGGTGGCCGGTGTGTAAGGCTGACAACCTACCACCATCCTGTGCTGTTGTCACGAAATCTGGGAACCTTAACTTCCTGGAACCCTCTGGGCCTGTCCAGGCCTGTAATGGGACTGCTTTACCTGTACCTATAAAGACTGCACAATAATTTATGTGGTTAGATATACCACTTATTTTATTTTAAGATGTGTGGCCCGTGAACCAGCCCACAGTAATGGGTGTTTCCCTTTGCCATAAAAAGGTTGGAGGCAAATGCTGTAAAGTTTGAATTGACTGTCCCCTGGCCACAGTGAGAAAAAACTACACAGTAAAAATCATACAAACTTCATCACTACTATGGATACTTTAAATGGTGCTGCAACATGAATGTAACAAAAGCAAGCTTGTCTGTTTTAGAGATGCAGTACACAACAAGCTTGTGCTAGACAAAGAGTTGACAGATCTCCGTTCTCAAAAGGCAAGGTTTGAGGAACGGGAACAGAGGTTAGTAAAGCTTGAAGCCTCGCACAGACACTTGGAGTCTACGCTAGAACACTGGTACCAGGTTGTTCATGACAACTGCCTTGGATTGTCACAAGAGAAAGCCATTGTTGGGCCAGAACTACTTCGGATGAAGATTGAATCATTGCAAAAAAAGGAGCTCCTACTTGCTGCAGACAAAGGACACCTGGAATCTAGGTCAGTTGATACCTGGTTGGCTAACTTACAGTTGTGTTATTGGTTGATATGTTATTTAATGATCTGGCTTCAACTTTAGAGTTTATATAAGAAGTATTTAGATGTAGAGGCGATTGTAAATATTTACAGCAAAATCTTGGTTTAACATTTTTGTTTTGCTTTGTAATGAATCCCTAAGAATCGACAAGCTCCAAAAATATTAAGTGTATATAGAAAAAATAAATGATAGAATAGTGTAAGAAATCATATACTGCATGTCTGAAAGGGATATATTCAGTTTGTGTGGTCTGAAGTCTCTATGTTTTAGGCTGAAAACAGTTGAACAAGAGAAAAGAAAAATTGACACAGAACTGTGTGCTGCAAGAAAGCAAACAGAGAGAGAGAAAGTTATAAATGAAGAACGTACTAATGCTATTGAGCACCTTCAGAAGAGGTTGCAGCTTGTCTTAAGTGTGAGTCATTATACACAGTGTAGTGTCATCAGCTCTTATTCTGTCGTGTGTTTTTGCCTTCTCTTGTCATTTCTTGGTACATGGGCGTATGATGCTGTTTTGAGCAGCCTGCGATTTTCTTGCACTGTCCCAACAGAGAAATCTGTTCCTGCAAGAGCGTATACCACACTGTTTTGGGCATATTCAGATACGTAAATATTTTCCTTTAAGCATCTGGTTTTCACACCTTGTACTTTTTTCATTAATTTGCAATAAGGTACTGCCAAGTCAGCTCTGTGACATATGGTTCTGCCAATGCTTTTGCCATTTCAAATAGACTGAGGGTTCTGGTAATCGATAACTTTCTAAGGTATGTGATATTGTGGCAAGCTGAGTCTTCAGTTTTGTGTCATTGGTCCTCAGTGTCAGGAGACACTGTTTCATACATATTACCAAGTTTTCCTGACCAGTTATTGCAGTATGACTCATGTTTTCTGATAACATACAGCTAAAAGATTGGTTTTGGGATAGGTTATTTATTATGTATCCAAAATGCACATATCTTGAATGTTAAACACTGAAGTTTACCGTTAGATGTACCTCTTGTACTTCATCTCTCAGCATATGCTGACATAACATACAATGTTACAGGAAAGGGACAACTATTGGTCACTATTGGACATGTGTCCAGGAGTTCTGAACTCACAACAGCAGGAACAAAGGTCACAAATAGATGCATTGGAGAAGATAGTTGAAGGATATTGTGAACTAGTTGAGAGTTTGGAGGGATATCTGGAAAAAGCAGTGAAAGGTTCAGGTAATCACATACATCACTGTAGTTCCGGTAATCACATACAGATGTGCATCACTTGCTGATGGGGATACGTTCTGAGAAATGCACTGTTAGGCGATTTCATCATTGTGCGAGCGTCATAGAGTGTACTTACACAAACCTAGATAGTATAGCCTACTACTGACTTAGCCTATTGCTCCTAGGCTACAAACCTGTATGGCATGTTACTGTGTTGAACACTGTAGGCAGTTGTAACACAATGGTAAGTATTATGATATAATATTATAATGTTATGGGACCAACGTCGTATATACGGTCCATCATAGACCGAAACGTCGTTATGGGGCGCATATCTGTACATCACTACATTTCAGGTAATCACATACATCCTAAATATGTAGTTGGGCCACTGTTACTGCCTTAAATCCTCAGTTGTAATAATGCCAGGTTATCTACATCTATGTCACAGTTTCTTGTTATGTAATATGCTAGGTCATTCATTTATTTCTGACCTATTAGGTTTGTGGGGGCCAGGATAACATCTGTATAGCGACTTGTTCCTGGCTGGATGATCCAGGGTTTGAACCCTGGTGGGACTAAGAGATTTTCTGTTCTCTCAACCCATCCAGGCCAGCCCTTTCGCTCCCCCAGCCTCCTCAGTAATGGGTAATGGGGCTCTTCCCTGGGGATAATGTGGCTGGGGCATGTCATTAACTGCCCACCCCATCTTGCCTTGAGGTTAAGAATGAGTAGATTTATACCTCTACTCCCCCCCCCCCCTGTGCCTCCTGTGGCATATTAAGGGGTGACCTTTACCCTTCATTATGTCTTTGGGGTGTTATCACTAGGACAGAATGGTTTATGTTGTGTTTGCTTGATTTCTGTACAGCCATACAATTTGTAATAATTTGCAGGAGGTATTGAATACAATGACAGAATCATAAAGTTGGAGAAAGAGAGAAGTACTTTGCTGCAAGAGAAGGAGCAGTTCATGAAACGAAGAGATGAGCTGAAGGTTAAGCTAGAAAACAGGGCCCCCAAGGGCAATAACAAACCTAAGGACATCAAGGTCTTGCACTTCAGGTGAGATGACACAGCAAACTGTTACGTAAGTTTTGCTTCAGACAGTATCATCTTTCTGACAGTTGGCTTATCATACAAAAGTTATGTGATATGAAATACATTACTAAAATTAATACATTTTATGGGAAACACCTCACTTAAGATTGCTGGTGGTGTGACTGTGATTAAAATCAGGGTTTTTGGTGAATTCGGTTCTAAAACCACAGCCCTTATACTAACACAAGTGTGAGGAAAAGTGCTCCCTGCTACCGGTATATATCTGGTAACACTGGATTTGTATCTGCAGTGAATAAACATGAAGCTTGTACTAAACAGCATATAAACTGCAAAAAAATACACAAGAAACCATGCATGCCCTTAAATGGCATGCATCTTAGCACTCCTGTTATCTGGTAGTTAAACAATAGATTTGTCCTTTTTTTTCACTTACAACAAATTGTTATTATTCAGATTTTACCCATTAAAGATTCCTCCATATGTTTGTTAGGATCTTTAAAATGAAGGTTTGTCTCAATTAAGTATCCTTGTTATAAATAGTGAATTCTTGGTTAATCAGGTTGTCCCGGCTACATAACAGAAAATATTGTGTATGTGTGGGCATAAATGTCATATTTCACGTAGAAATGAAACTTGCATTGCACATGCCGATCTGACTTGTTTATTCAAACATAAATTCATGTTTCTTCAGAACTTGTTTTTGCTGATTTAAGTCTGAAACCCACCTGAAAACTGTCTCTGATGGTTTTTGGATACAGGATGAATCCTGCAGCCCTAGCTGAGGCACAGCATGAGAACAAGTTGAAATTCCTTGAGCAGGAGTGCAACAGACTGCGTGAGAGGGTGCGGGTACTGGAGGCCGGGCAGACACAGGATGTGACACAGGCAGTCAATCTGAACCTGGCTGCCTCAAACGCACAAGAAGTTGCAGGTACTGGTTGCATCAGTTAATTTGATCCCTGTTAGTGCAGGGGTGAAGATGCATTCTGGGAGGAATAGAAGCACAGTTCATGCATTGCCCAGCATTTTCCCTCCTTTTCAGAAACATTATCTTAAAATGCATGTGTCTTTTAAACTTTGGAGGAAAGTGGACTATCAGAACATTCGAACGTAATTCATAGCAAAGACAGAGGGAATAATAAAATGGTAATTGACCCAGCATAACATTGTGATAGACACTGTACTCCCACCAGAGTACATTTTTTCAAATGGGTGTAACATTGCCCAGCCATCCTGAGTTAGGCGGTGGCCGCACCTTGCCAGCCGTAGCCATGAGCAGAGTTCCAGGTAGCTCAGGTAGTAAGGAAACTGGTTACTATAACAACATCTCGTCCTAACACTAATGGAAAAATGCAATACATGGGTGTTGATGAATGTTGAAAGTTTTGGGTAGCAAAAATTCATCAAATACAACAGTCTAAGAAGAAATTACACAAGTAATGCTTGGTGCCACTAAGTTTTATCAGATTTACAGAGTGTGGAAAAAGGGAAATTGGTTATACAGGAGCATGTATGAGAAAAGAAGAGTTTTTTCTGCTTGGTAGAAGTATCAGTGACCTAACATTACACCAAAATGGAAAATGGAGTTCTGCTTCTATGGCTTGGGTTCTAGGCATAGGAAGTAGCAGATGTGCTGATAGTAGTGTGCTTACTGGCACTTTAGTATTTAAGTTGTTTGTGAAAATTATTTTATTCTGTGATGTTGCCACATACTCTGGTAGGAAGTGACCAGGAACCTCTGTCTGGAATATGGAGGCAGCACTTTCCTGCAAGACGCTGTAAATCTTTATCAAACTACATGGCATTACATTTTAGAAGACATTCTTGCTATTCATTGCCATAAGAATCTTAAAGGTAAAGACCCTGTGCACACCTTGAAGGCTTATGGGGATATGGAGGTATAGCTGCACTCATTCTTGACCTCAGAACAGGGCAGAGGTTAAAGTTATCTTCGTGCGGCAGCTGTTTTACATTCTGGGGTATAAGGCCCTGGTATCGATTGATTAGGAGGCTGGGTGGGTCCCCAGAGTTGGTCTGGAAATTGATCCTTGATTCTTCACTTATCCAGCTTGTAGCACAGGCACTGTACTGACTATGCTATTCCAGCTTCCTTGTGAAAATTCCAAATATTTCTTATTTTATTACTGCCTACTAAGGTATAACATTTTCACTTGATATATTGCAGAGCTGAAAGGTCAGTTGCAGTCCTATGAAATTAGGGTAAAGAGGATGCAAGAAACTTTCAAAAGCACGAGCCAGGAATTCCGCGATGTCTGCTACATGCTGCTCGGTTACAGGATTGATCGCATTAAGCCGAAGCTGTATCGTCTGTCCAGCATGTATGCTGAGTCTCCAAATGATCACCTGCTGTTTGAGGTATGTAGAACAACAGAGTTGCCATTCACTTTTACTGAAGACTGTATGGGAGATGAAGTTTTTGTGGCAATGAAGACTTACATTAAGAGTGTTCCGAGTTGACAGCTAGTTAGGTTACTACCAGTATTTCATCTGATCATTGCATCTGCATCTGCAGGGTAAATGAAGGCAACAGATTGGTAAGCACTTACCAGATTACATGGTATAACCCAGAACACACAGTTTTAATGACTGAGTTTAGTTAATGCATCATGAAGATGACAATGAAGCACAGAGGAAATGCTACACATCTTCTGTAAATCTGACATTCACGGGGCTGTGCATCGTAATATATTTCTATAGTAAAGCCAACTGGATGCACCAATGCGTCAAATTTATTTTAATTGGAATGACACTGTACATGTTTCGGACGGTCTTTCTGTCCATCATCAGGCGTTTAAGACTGTACATACAGCAACAGGCATATGTCAAACAGATACTGCTGTCTGCTTGCTAGCAAGTGTCATTCCAATTAAAATAAATTTGATACACTGGTGCATCTAGTTGGCTTTACTATAGAAACACATTCTGTACTCCAGCATTAGATGTAATTCCCATTAATGAACCCCCAATCTTTACATTAAGAACTGCTAGCGGTTCCAGATTTTATGCTAATGAGAAATTACCTGTATACAGTAACTGGTGTGACCATGGAACATCTCTTAAACACCCATGTATTGGACATGCACAGAAGGGATGGGTTAAGTTTTAGTAACTGGTGACTTGTGTAGATGGTGAAAACATAAGTAGTACAAAATTTTCTGTGGACACTCCACCAAATTTCTTGCTTTAAATTGTTTAGATATGTGGATTATTTTATGAATTTTTTGTCTGTTTTGTGAAGTGTTATGAAGTGGCAATAAGCAACAGAGGGAATTTTTAAGCACTAGCAGCATTGTGTGAAATATTCTGTGTCCACCTGTTTCTCTGCTTTTTGGGCAGACTGTTCTCTGGCAATGAAATGCCAAGTTAAGTTAGGAATTGATATTTAAAATTTTTATTTGATGTGTTACTAAATGAGTTGTTGATTATGAATGATGAGTACAGTTGAAGCAGCTTCAACCCATTCATGGTCAGGTTTCTCAGTTAACACCCAACTCTCCCAAATCCCAAATCAAGACTCTTTGCAGCATGTAGGAAATTTTATGGTCAGTATTACTTTGTTTCCATTCTTTTTACTAATTATGCAATATAGTTAGGTGAACAGAAAATACAACAGCTCAGCTGAATGTCACTATATTTATTTTTGGAGGGGGAGTGGACATGAGAAGCAGGAGAATTTTGAGTTGTGTATGAACTAAGACCCTAAACTAGTAGCATAATGGTATATCCAAAAATATGTTTTGAAACCTCTTCCTGTAATCATCACCATGGTATAATTACCACAGGAGAGGTGTCAGACATGTTTGAATGAGATTAACAGCCACTTGCAGCATAACCTAATATAAGAACCCTGAATACACAATTCTAGAGGGCCAGGACTTTTGGGGGTGGAAGAGGAAGTAGGAGCCAATCTTGGTGGTCACATGGTCTAAGGCATAGGTCTTCAGTCACTTGATTGTTGGGATTATGGGTTCAAATCCTGCTGAGGGCATGAATGTCTGTTGTGTAGGAAGCAGCCTCTGCAGTGAGATGATCACTTGCTCAGAGGAGCCCTGCTGGCTATGTGTGTCCTAATTGCATGTGATCTTGAAACCTCAACAGTAAAGTGGCCTAGGCCTGAGTTGGGCTGTTAACCTTTATCCGACGAATGCACCCGATTCTTTTAAATTGGCATCCTATGAATGCACCAAATGGGTGTGCTGCAGCCATTTAAATGCTCCGCACAGTCATGTACAGGCTTAGAATTATAGCCCCACACGTTATTTCCACATTATATAATGTTTTGTGGTAAGATTCACGCTCCGGCCACTTTACCAAATTACGTACATACGCACATCGTGAACAGCAGTTTCTAGCCACCCTATAACCTTCCAAATCTCGTCTGTTTGTCATTTCTTTCCTACGACATGTTTAGCACCGATCGCATCTCGTTTTGTCCAGCACTTAGACCACACACAATTCACTGTGAAGCCTTATTCACTGCCAAGCATTGATGTTACAGTAAGTCTCTTCCTGAAGGCGTGCTTTGTATATGAATTTTCTTGCTGTATATCCTGCTCGTTACTCCAAATATGTCATTCAGCGATATAATTTACAGTTCGTGATGCTGTAGCCAAAACACAGACACACTTTATTTCGACCGTCGCAGGATATATTACTGCTAAAAGGGACTAAGTACCACCTGGCTGTATATGGTAAAATGCCAATTCTAAATTTTCTCAAATGCCAGTGTTACATTTCAGTTCAGTTTCTGCCCTATTCGAGAAGGATGGTTTGAAATCCAAGATAAACAGGATGTATAAATTCGCCCATACAAATAAATATAGGTAATTACTGGGAGTTCAATGAGATAATGATTTTCCCCGAACTTACAAGTGAAAAGCTTCATTCGCAAACTCCGCTTGGCTTACAATTCCAACTGCAGTTTGGTATATAGAAATAAACAGACTGATCTGTAAATATTAGAGCAATAAACCAGCTGAAATAATATGGCATTTCAATATGTTACCACTTGTTCCAACTTCATAATAATAAGCCGGACTGAATATTAATTTCTGAGTCAGCACTCTGCAATGTCTGTGCATAAGAGAGCCGGGTTCCTGTCCCCAAACCGGATATCTGAAATGGTTTGGGACAGCGAGAATGAAGAGGCAGGGGCATCGAGCGACTGCATCATTTATTTAGGCAATGGAATTTTATGCACTTTTAGACAACTGCTGAAATATCTCTGTTTGTTACTCTTTCCTTGACGAAATAAGAAAATATGATGTACAGACTCTCGATTCCTCCTCGCGAAAGATATGGTGGAAATGATGGCGCAAGTCAGTAGACTGCAACAGCACTCAACAAAATTTGGTCAGTCTCGGTTCGTGACAGCAATGCAGCTAAAATGTCGCATGTGAACTGCGAGTGGTGTGAAGAAAAAAGTTGTTAGTGAAATTTTGAGAAAGTATGGTGTGCGTGTGACGTAGGATGGTTTTTCTGACACTACCATGCCAAGCCACAACTCCAAAAATCTTCATGCTGAAATTTCCTGTGCATACATCAGGTCCGAAACAGAAACGTAAGTAAAATAAATTGAAAATTATAAAACTTTTAAATTAATTTCCTGCTTGTAAGCACTAAACATTTCTACTGAATCAGTGGTGTACCCAGGAATTTTGTTCGGGGGGGGGGGTTCAACAAATTCAGTTGAGGACAGAGGACAGAAAGAATGGGGATCTGTGGGCGGTAGCCCCCTAGTCAGGGGTTCTGGATGCAGCTGTAGTTTGGTACAAGAAATTTCATTTCATGTAGTAAAATTTTCTTAATTTTTGGTACTTTAAGACTATTTATGATGAAAACCAATTTATTTGTCATTGGTAATGTAAAACAGTTGCGAACCTAGGTAGTTTTAGAATTTTACTGCCTTTTTTCCGACCATCTTGGGGTGTTGGTGCCCTAAATTCGGCAATTTTTAACAGTTTTCACAATCGGCTTGAGTTTGGCACGATTTTTGAGGGCCTTCCGAATTTCGGGGGGTTTGAACGCTCCAACACCCACCCTCCGTGCGCCACTGTACTGAAACATTTCTTGAACTGAAATATCTCTGATTTATTTGCAACAGTGCAGATTATTTAATTGTTTCATCACCTTCGGTTCATAATTTTTATACGTCTATAGGCAACCATGCGCAATGATTTAAAGGGCTGTCCAATATAAACGCCGTACCGTGGGCACGAAAACTAAATTAAATGCTGTACGACGTTCGTCGGATAAAGGTTAAACTACAGAAAGAAAGAAAAAATAGGAACACACAAGAGGAGGATGAGGATATTCAGTAGAAGGAGGACAGAATTTAAAAAATAATTGTTTTTCATATTTCTATATGCATTGTGTATTGAAGCTTCATTTCACAGATTTTATGATGATTTGGTTGCAGAAGAAATCATGTGAGATACACGCAGACATATGTATCATGACTGCAGAAGGATTTAGCCTAATAATCACCAACTACTTTTTTTTTTTTCCTTTCTTTCTTCAGCTTGCAGACAATGGCCCAGATTTGTTCGAGACACCTTACACTGCCACACTTGAAACATTTATTAATCTGCATCTGAAGCACCAACGTTCTGTTCCTGTTTTTCTGAGTGCTATCACGATTGACCTGTTCAGTCACCAGACGATTGACTCAAGTAATGAACACAGCACATTTGGTTAACAGGAGGTAATTCTTTATATTTTTTCATAAAATGAAGTGGCATGGCAGAAAGTTCTTAAACATATGTACATTTATCTCATGTTTCTGCAGTGTGCTGAAACCCACTAATCATGTCAACTACAAGGAGAGATCAATCTCCACCCCAGCTTTTGGAAATAATGCCATCCCATTCTGCCAGGACACACTGTTTCATGTCTACTGGCTTTCCAGCCTGCACTTTACATTGTCATCAAAGATGCAGTGGGCATAGCAACTACGTGGCTGTTAGTGCAGTCTTACCAGTATGAGTACAAACTACCAGCTTGCTCTCCTAGCAATACTGTCACTTCCTTAGAGCAGAATGGCACAAGAGAGATTCACCAAACTGCAAAAACAAGGCCATCTAGTCCCTTCCATAGGTTCTAGATTACCCAAGGTTGATACAGGAAACAAACATGTGATGTTTTTAAGTACGGATGTACTCTTCACTTCTGATTAAAGCAAGGAACATTAAGTGTCTGTGTGTGGCATGCAGGACAAGTAGGGAGACACAGTGTATGTACAACATTGTAACTGAAAAACCTCGGTGGGAGAGACCACTTGGATGATGTAAGTGGATGTCAGAAGAATGTACTAAAACCAAACTTATAGGAATGGACTGTGAGGGTGTGGGCTGAATCATTTGTCTTAGGTTAAGATCTAAAATTATTGGGCATTTGTGAATATAATGAACCTTTAGGTTCAGTAGACACGGGCAGCTTGTTGACTGAGTAGCTAGTTTTCAGCTTTTCAGGAGAGAAGTTATGTTACAAAAGGTTACATTATATGTCTCCTATGTGACATAAGGAATTTAGCTGATTCTTAGATACTGCGGTGTATTTTCTATCAGTGAATTGCCTATCACGTAAGATTTGGATCTGTGTTTGCCAAAGAAGTAGTTGCTCAAATTTTCCGTGATGGGAACTGCTGAATTAATGGTATTACTGCTTGTATGGAATGTGTTTCCTTCCATGTATGTGGTGTATTATGAATTGAATGTAGTGAGTAGAAAGTTTTTGCCTTGAAATGTACGTGATAAATTCAAAAAATTTCAATTTTTGGCCTGATGAAAGATCCACAGACTAAATATAATGCTGCAAATATTTGCTGGACAACATACATACATTTTCACTGGGTTGTTGTTTTGCTTCTGCTGGTGTGATTGTGCAGAGGTGCCTTTTAGAAGGTGTGATAAATATGCAGGTGGTCAGACTTCAAGATAGCTATGACTTGGAGCAGATGGAAGAGTTAGAGACAGTAAGATGCATAAGCTATATCAGATCCAGTGCAGGGGTAGTAACGGGAATATGGCTATTGAAAAATTAAAAATTAAGTGTATAAACCAAGAAATATAAATTTATTATGTAGTCAGTGTGGATCATAACTTCATGGCAGTTACTTAATTCATGGCAGTGTCTCGCACCAGAAGTGATTGTGAAGAGTTTTAAGAAGTGCTGTATATCGAGTGCACTGAAATGTTATGCAATGGAAGTGAAGAGGATGAGAATGTTAGGAGAGAGTGCAAGGAAGATGAAGGCACTGACTATGAAGATGGAGACAGTGACAGTGATTGGTAAAGTAGATAGAATCTGACATGTTTTATGATTTAAGTATATGAAATTAGTAGTAAAATATTTTATTCTTAGCTTTAGTTTTATTTTTGAGGGGTTGTTTGAGATTTGGATAAATATATTTTTCCCTTGGCAGATGTGTTTTATTTTTGGGGTCGTGTTAGATTAGAGTCGTCTTGCATTCCGGTAAATATGGTAATTGAGAATGGAGCCTTATGGGTTATGATGCTGTATACTTTTTATTGTGGTTACCATATATGATGCTACGTAGTGTCATATTCTTCTGCTCCTAATTACTGATGTAGAATCATATTCAGGCAATACACATTTCAAATCTGAGTCATGCTACTGTAATATCTCAAAGCAAATGACACACTTCATACATCACATGGTGTATTAAGGCTGGCAATGTTTAAATAAGATATTTCAGAAAAATGTGCCCTGTTGCTACTTTGCACATAAAAATCCTGCTAACTGCCCTGATATCAAACTGGAACCCTACACTGGGATGCCACCACTGATTTGAGTCACAATCATGCTACATAAAGAACTGCGTTCTTCTGGGTTATTACACAGCTAGTACTGGTAATTCCTTGTTAATAAAAATCCAACCATATGCAACAGTATGCAGATATTTATTCACTGCAAAGTCACACTAAATGTTTCGGGTGTCACAGCACCCATCATCAGGAGTACTAAAAACTGTAACCGCAACCTCCGGTACAGGTCATAATACTGGTACAGCTACTTCCCTCCAACGTGGCCTGTTTGGGTGTCACAGCACCCATCATCAGGAGTACTAAAAACTGTTACCGCAACCTCCGGTACAGGTCATAATACTGGTACAGCTACTTCCCTCCAACGTGGCCTGTTCGGGTGTCACAGCACCCATCATCAGGAGTACTAAAAACTGTAACCACAACCTCCGGTACAGGTCATAATACT